>Ga0206129_10000029_pt1 | contig 233662 bp, 189 predicted proteins | sample Helgoland_Spring_8_FD_148616 | JGI IMG/M metagenome (GOLD analysis project Ga0206129, IMG submission 148616) | Pelagic subsurface seawater microbial communities from Kabeltonne, Helgoland, North Sea - Helgoland_Spring_Bloom_20160502_2 | ecosystem: Environmental > Aquatic > Marine > Epipelagic...
GGTTTGGCACCTCGATGTCGGCTCGTCACATCCTGGGGCTGGAGAAGGTCCCAAGGGTTGGGCTGTTCGCCCATTAAAGTGGCACGCGAGCTGGGTTCAGAACGTCGCGAGACAGTTCGGTCCCTATCTATTGCGGGCGTTAGAAGTTTGAGAGGACCTCCTTTTAGTACGAGAGGACCGAAGGGGACGAACCTCTGGTGTACCTGTTGTGGCGCCAGCTGCATCGCAGGGTAGCTATGTTCGGACGAGATAAGCGCTGAAAGCATCTAAGCACGAAACTCACCTCAAGATGAGACTTCTTTTAAGGGTCGTTAAAGATGATGACGTTGATAGGTCGTAGGTGTAAAGGTAGAAATGCCACAGCCGAGCGATACTAATTGCCCGTAGATTTTCTACACATTCTATATTATCCGAGATTTTATAATATTTATGATTTTACGGTGATTATTGCAGTGGGGATCACCTCTTCCCATTCCGAACAGAGAAGTTAAGCCCACTTGCGCAGATGGTACTAGGGTAATACCTGGGAGAGTATGTCATTGCCGGTTTTAAAAAGCCTCGTACTTTTAGTGCGAGGCTTTTTTTTTGCATTAGTTTAATACAATAGTTTGAAATCACTTTTTACCTATATCATATTTTTGTATTTAATATTAATAGGCTCCTCTTCTTTTGGGCAGATTGTATCTAAATATGGTAATTTAAATTGGGTGGATGATAGCCTCCAAGGCTTTCATAGTTCTCATTTTAGTGGATTTAGGGCAATGGATTTTCTAAATGAAGATGCTATTGGTTACTATAATCTTGTCCAACGAGATTCGTTAGACGATGACACTAGTTCATTTTCACGCATTAGTTATATGTTGGGTGCTAATGCGAATCAGAAACTAACTGCCTTATTAGCCCGACCGATATCCGATGATCAGAACTTTTTAGTTTACTTCAATAGGTTAGCGTATCCAGGATGGATGGCACGTTCCTTTTCTCGAGGAACTGACATAGGAGGAAAGTACTCAAATCTCGATATTGGTGGTTTTATAATAGAAACATCAATAGATGCATTTATCAAGGATAATGAAATGAATGGTGGTCTAAAGGGTGATTTATATTCTATTTCAGGCGATCAGAGTCAAAGAGATTTTGGTAGTATATCCTCTGATGTCTTTTTGAATCAAGCTTATTGGAGAAGAACATCAATTAATGGAGATGTTTCTATTGAAAAAGTGATATCTAATAATTCACGCTATAGTCTCCGAGCTGGACTTACTGGAAACCTGCATAGTCTGAAGTTTGTCTATTCTGACGAAAGTCCTGATAGTGTTTTTTATTCAGGTTTTAAAGGTGTCAATAATGTTGAGTCTTTTCGAGATTCTATTAGAACTTTTTCTACGGGCACTTCGCTATTTTTAGATTATTCACTACAGGTTGATACAAATAAGATCCTAAATGCTAGGACAAGTGTTTCAGTGGATATTGTTGATTATTCTTCAAATAGTTTGTCTAAAAACTTTATTAATGCTTCACTTGAAGAGGAATTAGACTATTCAACAAATTCATATGTGTTTAAGGCAATGGGCACATACTATTTTACTGGATTTAATTCAGGTGATATACATTTAGGAACAAGTCTTGGATTAGGTAGCTTAGGCATTCCTTCAGCATTTTCTGTTGGTTTTGGGTTTAAGCTATTTGGAAATTATTCATTAGTTGAGCCATTGATGATTTATCAGCTTTATGATGGTCAATTCGGGAGCGTTAGAATAGATTATGAAAAAACGAGATCGCTTAAGGCGGGTGGTACGATAGTTTACGGTTCAAAACTTAGTTCTATACAGTTGGGAGTTGAAACTGAGTCATTGAAGAATGCTGTATTTTATCTGGAGGATTTCACAAGTGTTCAGTCAAATAAGTCGATTAACTTGATCTCTCCTTCTATAAGCTGCAGATTTGATGGAGAAAGGTTCAGGTCGCACTCTAAAGTCACTTATCAATTTAATAATCTTGATACGCTATATAGCCTTCCAAATTGGATGGTAAATTCTGATTTTTCAGTGTTATTTCGATTATTTAAAAAGAAGGTAGGTTTAGAGATTGGGGTGCAAGGTTTGTTCTTCTCTGACTATTATGCGAGAGGCTATCTTCCTATGGTTGATCAAATGTATATTCAGAATGATAAAAGGTATGGAGAGTATATTCAAATTGATCCTTTTGCGCGAGCTCAAATTCAAAGTGTAGACATTAGTTTTAGATATATTAATGTCACTTATGGTCTGTTTAGTGATGATCCTTTGATTGCGCCTGGATACCCGATTCTTCCGCGGTATCTGCAAATAACAATTGACTGGAAGTTTAAAAACTAAGTTTTTTGCTTCTTTTTCTTAGCCGCTGGAAACAGAACATTATTCAAGATCAATCGATATCCTGGTGAATTGGGATGTAAATTAAGATCTGTGGGAGGGTCTCCTACGAAGTGCTGATAATCTTCAGGGTCGTGTCCTCCGTAGAATGTCCATTGACCTTTGCCGAATTCACCATGAATATATTTTGCCACTCCTAAACCTTTATTTTCAGCAAGAACAAGAACCTCAGGTTTTATGAATTGGGTTTTATAGGAGGTTGTCTGTCCCATGAACCCTTTGATTATTTGCTGATGATTTTGACAGAGCATAGTTGGAACCGGATCCCATTTGGCAGAGAAATCAAATATTGTAATGAAATCTTCAGTAGGTGGAGTTCTAGCGTGAATTTGAGTACCGTCAATTTCAGAGAATTCATATTCCATGGGATTCATGCTGATATTGTAATCTTCGAATGCAAATGATCGAGTAAAGTCCAATTTTTTTTGGGATATGGGATCAGCAGGATCTCCATCAAACATTTTTTCACATATATCCACATTTTCGGCTGCTAATGCTATGTCATAGGAGTCGGTACCTGAACACATTGAAAATAGAAAACCACCTCCGGCTGTATATTCTTTTATCCTTAATGCGACCGCTAGTTTCAATTCGGAAACTTTTGAGAAACCTAGTCTGGATGCAGTTTCTTCAAATTCAGATACTTGATCCTTGTACCACTTATGATTTCTATAGGAACCGTAAAACTTTCCATATTGACCAGTGAAATCTTCATGATGAAGGTGAAGCCAATCAAACAAATGAAGGTTTCCATTTATGATTTCGTCATCATAAATAACTTCATAAGGAATCTCTGCATACTCTAGCACTAAAGTAACGGCATCATCCCAAGGTTGAGCGCTTTTAGGTGAATAGACTGCGATTTTTGGAACTGTTTCTAGTTTCACCGCATCCATATTTACTTGAGGGTTTGATATGTCAAGTAGGATAGCTGCAGCTTTCGCGTCAGGAATTAATTCATAAGTAACGCCTCGAATTATCAGTTCTTTTTCGATGTTTTCATAGAATTCAATCAGAAAACTGCCTCCTCGATAATTTAAAAGCCATTGAACTTCAACTTCTCGCTCTAATGACCAATATGCTATTCCATATGATTTAAGATGATTGCTTTGAGCATCATCCATAGGGATAAGAATATGTCTTGCAAAAGAAGCGTTTGCAAGAAACATAAATACAACAAGAAAGATATTAGAAAGGAGGTTCATCATTGTCATCGTCTGCTGCGTCCCATTTTTTGGATTGAAGAATTTGGCGGTCATATTGATCATCCACCTGAACTTTGCCTTCTGGAGGAGTATTTAGTCCGAAAGTATTCTCTTCCCACTCAACAAATTTAGCGAGATGGTTTTCGAATTTGATTTTGACGTCTTCGGTAGAGCCATTTCTATGCTTTGCGATAATAAGTTCTCCCAAACCTTGGGTGCTATTACCATCAGCATCCTGAAGTATGTTGTAATATTCAGGGCGGTAAATAAACATTACCATATCGGCATCCTGCTCGATTGCGCCAGATTCTCGCAGGTCACTTAATTGTGGTCTTTTATCTCCTCCTCGCGTTTCCACTGCTCGGCTCAATTGACTTAAAGCAAGAATTGGAATACTTAATTCTTTGGCAATTCCTTTAATAGCTCTTGATATGGTACTGATTTCCTGTTCTCGATTTCCTTTTGTTTCGCTCGAACCATTCATTAATTGGAGATAGTCGATGATTACCATCTGGATGTCTTTTTCAGCTTTTAATCTTCGGCATTGAGCGCGAAGTTCAAATACGGTCAATCCTGGCGTGTCATTAATAAAAATAGGAGCATTCGTAAGCTTACCTATTCTCGAGTTTAATTGTTCCCATTCGTATGGTTCTAATGTGCCTTTTTTGAGTTTCTCGGCTGAGATTTGGGTTTCAGAAGCGATTAGACGATTTACTAACTGAAGAGAAGACATTTCCAAAGAAAAAACAGCTACTCCTTTTTTAAAGTCTACAGCTGCGTTTCTCGCTAAAGAAAGTACAAAGGCTGTTTTACCCATACCTGGTCGTGCAGCAATAACAATCATATCAGAAGGCTGAAAGCCTCCAGTCACTTTGTCTAGAGCTCTAAAACCGGTAGGTACTCCACTTGTCCCATCTTTTTTGCTGATATCCTCTAATTTTTTGATAGCCTTATGAAGCAGCTTGTTCATGCCTTCATAACTTTTTCTGATATTGCCTTCGGCAACTTCGAAAAGTCTGGACTCTGCGCTGTCTAGAAGATCAAAAACATCGACAGTTTCATCATAAGCTTCTTTAATAGTGTCGCTAGAGATTTTAATTAATTCTCGTTGAATATGCTTTTGGGCAATTATTCTTGCATGGTATTCAACATTGGCGCTAGAGGCTACTCGGTTTGTTAATTGAGCTATATAAAAAGCACCTCCTACAATTTCCAGGTTTCCTTGTTTCTTTAGCTCTTGGGTAACAGTAAGAATATCAATGGGCTCTGATTTTTCGAATAGGCTTAGTATTGATTCGTAGATAAGTTGGTTATCTTCTTTGTAGAAGCTTTCTTTTTTCAGAATATCAATAACGTCCGTTAATGCCTCTTTATCGAGCATTAGGGCACCAAGAACGGCCTCTTCTAAATCGGTGGCTTGGGGTGGTAATTTACCGTATTCTGGACTGTTAACTTTGTTTCTTACAACGCTTAATCCGCTATTCTTCTGTTCTTGCGAAGCTTTAGGCTCTTCCATGTTTCAAAGGTAAAAAACGCTTATGGCAACGCTGCGATTTGGGTTCAAACTTATTCACCTTGCGTTATATTTTAAAGTATACAACGCATTGCTAGAGTGATGAGCATTATGAGAGTTATGCAATAGTTGTACACCACTAATCAACAATGAATTAAAGGTTGTTTTGATAAGACATTTTTATATGAGGTATTCCATCTTCGAGGTGCATGCCGCCCCGAGGCGCGAATCCGAGATTTTTGTAAAAATCAGTAAGATAAACTTGCGCAGACATTTCTATACTTAGACTCGATTGCTTAGAATGACAATAATTTATTGACTCAATCACCATTTGAGCACCAAGTCCATCGCCTCTCGCGGAGTTCTTAGTTGCTATTCTGCCTATATGCCAAGATTCACTTTTATAGATTCGGCAATAAGTCAAGAGTTCTCCGCTTTTCGAAAGTCCTCTGACGTGATCAGAGCTTAAATCGTTTTCATCTGGATCCAAATAAACGCATATCTGTTCCTCTACAAATACCTTGCTTCTAAGTTTTAGTAACTCAAATGCTTCGGTTGAGGTTAAATCTTCGAAACGATTGATCTTAAAAGTGATGTCGTTGGAGAACTTCATTGGATTTGGTTTGTTTATGTATCCATGAAAGTATATCGATTATCTCGAACACAAAAAATTCCGTTATCACTGGAAGATGCATGGTCTTATTTTTCTTCTCCCAAGAACCTGCAAGAGATTACACCTGATGACCTGAAATTTAGAATTCTGACGGATATCTTAGAGGATAAAATGTATTCTGGACAAATCATCAATTACATCGTAACTCCTTTATTGAATATTCCAATGCGATGGACCACGGAGATAAAGCATGTCGAAGAAGGGGTGTATTTTGTTGATGAGCAGCGCTTTGGTCCTTATGCTCTCTGGCATCACAAGCATTTTTTTAAAGCAGTTGATGGAGGAGTAGAGCTAATGGATATAGTCGATTATGCACTTCCTTTAGGTCCGCTTGGCCGTTTTGCGCATTGGCTTTTTGTGAGGAGACAGTTAGAGTCAATATTCAGGTATCGGTCTCAAAAGTTAGAACAAATGTTCGGCACAATTTAGGAGAACTTGAGGCAATTTTCTTCCTCATTCCATTGATCCCATGATTTGATAAAGTCAGTACTATCATTTTTGGAACTAGGAGGGTTTGAAAAAATTTCAAGCTTTGTTTCGGCTCGAGTAAATGCGACATATAGAAGATTGATGAAATCAAGTGAGGATTTTTCTTCTTCGAGATTTAGGATATGTTCAAATTGGGTGTTTTTCAGAGCACTTGTTTTTAAAGGCATTTGTTCAATCCCAAGTTCTTCTTTAAGACTCACCCAGCTCTCATCATTTGTATTTCTCCCCTTTGCTAATTCCGGTAAAAAGACCATCACCACGGGGAATTCTAAACCTTTAGATTTATGAATACTCATAACTCTAATCGCATTTTTATCCTCTGGTAGCTGAATACTAAGCGAATCTGACCATTTATCCCAAAAGTCGAGAAACGATGTTTTGAGGTATGCTGCAGACGATTCATATTCTGTGCAAAAATCCATGAACTTCAAAACGAAAGGATCTGATATATCTAGTTCGAAAAGATCAACAAGTCTGAATGTTTTTGAGAACATTTCACCTTGCAGTAATAATTGAGGATCAAAATTTAGACCTACAGCATTCATTAAGTCCTTGAAATTCCACTTTTCTTTTTTAAGCTGCTGAGCTAGTTTATGGTATTCATCGATTCTTTTTACATGATGAAACTTAGAGAGCCACTTTTGGAGGTGAAAAGGATCTTTGGAATATCTAGATGCTGATAAGGTTGAAATCAGAAGCGCTACTGCAGGGTTGTTTTTAAGCAATAAACTTTCTTCACTTATTACGCCTAGATCATGTTTCAGCATCGCTGAAGCAAAAGTAGCAGCGTCATTGTTTGCTCTAAATAGGCAGCAAATATCACCAGAAGAAAGGTTTTCTTTCGATACAAGATCCAACGCTCTATTAATCATCAATTGAAGTGCATCTTCTTTTTTCGCTTTGCTTTCAGTGGAAGTAAACCACCATCTTACCGTTCCAAGTTCCTTCGAAATGTGCTGTTGTTTTAGGTTGGTATAAGTGTTTTGAAAGTCGCTTGATAAAATGTTGGTGCTGAATTGTGAAAAAAAGCGATTGTTGAATTCCACAATATTACTTGCGGATCGAAAGTTTGAATTCAGCACAAATTCTTCATATGAAGATTTGAAAAGCTCTTGTGCTGGGTGATTAACTTCAGGCAGGTTTGTGAATTGTTGAGGTTCGCTTCCCCTGAAGCGATAGATCGATTGTTTTGCATCCCCAACGATTAAATTGGTTTTGGCTTCGGCCAAGCTGTTTTCGACAAGAGGGATCAGATTTTGCCATTGTAAATTTGATGTGTCTTGAAACTCATCTATTAGTATGTTGTCAAATTGATTGCCTAGTCTTTCATAGATAAACGGAGCCTGTTCACCGAGAAATTTATCAGAAATCATACGGTTAAAGTCACTTAACAGTCGAATGTTTTCACTTTCCTTGAATTCTTCAATCAACCTGCTTAATTCCCCTATGAATCCTAGTCGAAACAGCTCATTGCGTGCTGCGGTGATTAGAAAAAACTTTTGTGCTTCATCCTTTTGATTAAGTAGGTTCTTAGCGATCTGCCCGAGTTCTGTGCTAATGCTTTGAATTGCGGGATGATTGGTTTTTGAATGCCATTTATCTTCTTCTAATGTTTTAATGGCCCTTATACCTGGGTCAAGTATTGCGCTCATATCACCTGAGGCTGTTTTTTTGAAGAAAGATAGAATACCGGACTTTCCGTAGTAAAGGTCTTTCTCTTCAACTCCTGAAACCGCGATAAGATCCAGCGCTTTTTGAGACATAATTTTTATTGAGCCTTCAATTTTAGCGGTGTCTTCATCTAACTGATCTTTGAGTTTGAAAATTTCTTTCGGGGTGTATTCTCTGAAATTTTCTTGGATATAGAAGAATTCTTCGCTGAGTAGTGAAAAGGCCGTGCGTTTTATGGCGTCATCCAGTTTTCCAGACTTTTCATCATTTAGCCTGAATCGTAAAAACTTAAGAACGAGATCAGTTAATTCTTTGTCCTCGCCAATCTTATCATAAAGTAGGTCAATGATTTGATCAAGAAATAAACTTTGATCGATTTCAATTTCAAAATCTGGTGATAAGGAAAGTTCACTGGCAAATAACTTCACGAGACGCGTAATAAACTTATCGATAGTTAGGACCGAGAGATCTCCATAATTATGAAGAATGCTGTGAAGAATAATACCGCATTTGTTTTCTATTTCTTCATTACTAAGGCCCAGCTCTTCCATTAAAGCAGCCTTCATGAAGGAGGCGTCTTTTCGTGTTGAGTTATGGTTACCACTGATACTAGATAGATAATTAACGATGCGCTCTTTCATCTCATTTGCAGCTTTCACTGTAAATGTGATCGCTAAAATCTTCTTGAAGTAAAGAGGGTCTTGTGAACGTAAAGCTATACTCAAAAAGACTTTTGATAGTGTAAATGTTTTGCCCGAACCGGCTGAACTTTTGTACACTAAAAAGGGTCTTGGTTGCAACATATTGCCAAAATTCAACTTTATTAAACGATTTTCGTCTTATTAATTAAAGAATTGATTTGAAAACAATAATTACACTAGCTGCGGCATTCATCATTTCGACATTGGCCGTTTGCCAAAATTCGGACATCAACTACATTGAAGGTGAGTTGATGGTCTTATTTCAAAATGATGTGGAAATTGAGGGATGGCTGACCTCGCAAAATGCATCATCTGATGGGAATTTTATTGTTAGGCAGAGACTAAGTCAATCATTGAATTTATGGTTGCTTGGTTTTGACGATGGTATTCTTTCTACTGCCGATGCACTGCTGTTAATTGAAAAAAACAGAAAAGTCAATATCGCTCAATTGAACCATACTGATTTAACCATCCGCAGTCTTCCGAATGACTCTCTATTCTTTGAACAATGGGCGTTCGATAATAATGGTTCTAATGGTGGTTCCGGTGCAGCTGATATCAGCGCTTCAGAAGCATGGGATTTAACCACAGGAGGCGTGACTCAATATGGCGACACCATTGTTGTGGCAGTAGTTGACGGAGGGTTTATGCTCACACAAGAAGATCTCGAAGAAAATTTTTACAAAAACTATTTAGAAATCCCCGCTAATGGTATCGATGATGATCAGAATGGATACATAGATGATGTTCAAGGGTGGAATGCATATTTAAATAGTGGTGTTCATTTTAATGATAATCATGGAACTCACGTTGCTGGCACAGTAGGTGCCAAAGGAAATAATGGAATTGGTGTATCAGGTGTGAATTGGGATGTGAAAGTGATGCCTGTTTCTGGAGCATCTTCAGTTGAATCTACGGTAGTTAGTGCATATGGTTATATCCTTGACATGCGAAGACTTTACAACCAAACCAATGGTCAAAAAGGTGCATATGTTGTTGCTACGAATTCTTCTTTTGGTGTTGATTATGGCGATCCAGCGGAGTATCCGTTGTGGTGCGCAATGTATGATTCGCTCGGATATGAAGGCGTTTTGAGTGCAGCAGCTACCGCAAACTTGAATATTAACATCGATCAGGCAGGCGATGTTCCTACTGCTTGTGATAGTGATTTCTTGCTAAGTGTTACAAACTCTACTAGTTCTGATGTCAAGAATAATGGCGCTGCTTTTGGCATTCAAACTATCGATCTAGCCGCACCTGGAACTCAGGTTTACTCAACATTGCCTTCTGGTTATGGCCGGCTTACCGGCACTTCAATGGCTACACCGCACGTTGCAGGCACTGTCGGTTTGATGTATAGTGCTATATGTTCAGAGACTTTGAACGAATACTCAGCTTCTCCAGGTGGCCTCGCTCTTTATGTCAGATCAAAACTGCTTGACGAAGGGGTTGACGAATTAATGAGTTTGGATGGGCTTGTAGCAACTTCGGGTAGATTAAATCTTTATAAAGCTGTTTCTAGTGTATTAGATTCATGTTTGGCAGTCCAGGCGGATATCAACGCCTCCGCTTGTGGTGCATGTAATGGCTCTATTCAAGCTAATGTTATAGGTGGAATTCCACCTTATTCATTTTTATGGTCAGGAGGAGAGTCAACCTCACTAATCACGGATTTATGTCCTGGGTTTTACACTTTAACGGCAACAGATGCTTCATCGGAAACGGTTGTAAAAAGTTTTACTGTTTCCGATATTACCGGACCAATAGTTTCGCAATCATCTACTAATGTAACTTGTCCTGGAGGTTCAGATGGGTCAGTTATTCTTAATGGAGCTGATTTATATGTTTGGGATGACGGTAGTCAAGGAAATACAAAGACAGATTTGAGTTCCGGCTATTATTATGTCTCTGCTATTAATCAAACATCGTCATGTACTACGATAGTTGAAATATATATAGTTGAACCAAATGCGATATCAATAGATTTTAGTATTACTAATCCACAGCCTTCAACTGCATCGAACGGGACGGTTTTAGCCGAAGTAAATGGAGGTACAGCACCATATATTTATGATTGGAGCAATGGGGATAATACAGCCCAATTAATTTCTTTGACATCAGGAAGCTATACTTTGACCATTGAGGATGCAATTGGATGCGATTATTCTGAGTCAGTGTTTCTGGGATTCCCTGTAGGAAGTAAGAATGTGGTGATTAATTCTATTCAGGTTTTTCCAAACCCTTCGAATGGCACAATATTTATTTCTGGACTTAATGGATCTGACACACACATCACCGTTTTTGACTTATCGGGTAGGATACTATTGAAAACATGGATGAATGGAGAGACTGAGCAGGTTGACCTTTCTCGATTTGATCAGGGAAATTATTTAGTAAGAATTGAGAATTCTCAAATTCTTGATCAACGCTTAATTCAGCTCGTGAAGTGAAAAAAGTTGTAGTGTTTGGAGTTTTTACATTTGTCATTCTTGCTTTAGCGCAATGCGAAAAGGATAAATATGTTTCTCCTTCGAGTGCGGACTCTATTGAGCCAACGCCCTATTATTTGAAGGTGCCTCAAGGTTTTCCAGATTATTTTCTAGAACAACAAAACGCCTTAACTAATGAAGGGGTGGAATTGGGGAGAAAATTATTTTCTGATCCTATTTTATCTAAAAACCGTGACGTTTCTTGTGCTTCTTGTCACTTGCAGTCAAGCTCATTTTCTGATCCTCGAGCCCTTAGTATCGGTACAAATGGCACAGCAACTACTTTTCATTCTATGCCGATATTCAATATAGCGTGGATGAATGAATTTTTTTGGGATGGACGTGCTAAATCTAGAGAAGATCAAGCCTTGCAACCTGTGAATAATCCATTGGAAATGGATTTGGGATGGATTGAGGCTGTCAAAAGACTTTCAGCCGATTCAGATTATCCAAGGATGTTTAAAGCCGCTTTTGGAACGAGTGTCATTGATTCAAATTTGGCCGCTCAAGCGATGGTACAATACGAGATGACATTAGTAAGTTCGGAAACCAAGTTTGATGCGTGGCTTAAGGGGCAGGCTTCTTTTACACCAGAGGAAGAAATGGGAAGAATAATTTTTAACTCTGAACGTGGTGATTGTTTTCATTGCCATGGTTCTATTCTGGCCACGGACAATTCATTCCATAATAATGGCCTTGATGGAGATGCTGATTTAAAATCGGGTTTATATAGCGTTACCAATGATCAATCAGATTTCGGCAAGTTTAAGACTCCAACAATTCGAAATCTGGCTTTTACTTCACCTTATATGCATGATGGCAGATTTCAAACCCTTGAGCAAGTTGTAGACTTCTATAGCGATAGTGTGCAGAACAATAGGAATGTAGATGTCTTGATGAAGAAAGCCAATAGCGGTGGGCTTGGACTAAATAGTTCTGAAAAAAATGCTCTGATTGCATTTATGCTAACCATGACCGATAGCTCCTTTACAAGGAATCCTGTTCTTGTGCCTTAAAGCTCTTGGAGGTCCTCAATTAATTCAGCTTTTCTGCGGTAACATTGCATCGCATCTTTAAACACTGCGGATTTAAAGATTGATTTATTCAAAAGCATCCTCACGCATTCCTGAATGCCTTCAATAATTGATGGATGAGGGTGCACTAAATCTGCAAGCACTTCGATTGACTCATCCATTTTAATTAATAGTCCGATGGCTTGGATGGCACTTGATGCATGCTCACCAATAGCTCTCATGCCTAAAATTTTCATTTCATCATCGTCTGTGACTATAATCTTGAAAAAGCCTTGAGTCTTTCTCATGGCGATGGCTCTGGCAATGCAGCTAAAATCAAGTTTCACTACTTTTATAGGTAGTCCTTTTTCCACGCATTGCTGCTCGTTTAATCCCACGGCTCCCACTTCAGGATTGAGAAACATTATTGTACAGATATTGTCGTAAGAAACAGAAGTGTCTAATTCTTTATAGTCGACTATTCTTTCCACGGCATGTCTAGCTTCAATTTCCCCCATGTTTACAAGAGCAATATGCCCGGAGACGTCACCTACAGCATAGATGTTTGGAACATTGGTTTTGGTGTCTTTTTCAGTGATGTAGTTTCTGTCTGTTACTGTAACGCCTGCGTTTTCAAGTCCTAGTGATTCGGTATTTGGTATTCTTCCAACGGATAAGAGCGCTTTTTCAACCCGAATCACTTCTCGTGTGCCATCATTATTACTGATTTCATATTCGACTTCACCATCAATAATTTCCATGCGTTCAAGCTTGGCTGTGCTGTGAATGGTCACACCTTTTTCTTTAAGATTGTCACCCACCATTTTCGCAATATCCTCATCTTCAAAAGGTAAGATTCGGTCGGCACGGTCAATGAGGTAAACCTTGGTCTTATTGAAATTTGAAAAGATGGTTGCATATTCACAACCAATAACTCCAGCACCTAAAATAACGAGACTCTTTGGATATCGGTCAATGTGATGAATGCCATCGGAAGTCATGATAATTTTTTCATCAACTTCTATCGTTGGAAGTTTTCTAGGGCGACTTCCAGTAGCAATGATCGTATGATCTGCATGGATGACTTCAACCCCTTTCTTACTTGTGATTTCAATTTCATAAGGGCTCAAAAATTTGGCTTTTCCGCGTGCATATCTAAATCTGACAGTGGAAGTTTCTTCTTGTAATAGTTTGATGTGAGCAGAGTATTGCTGCTTCCTGTCGAAAATTGCCTCCTTCACTGTTTGCTGCACGTCATCCCATTGCATCTCGAAGAGCGGTCTGTCATGAGCCGATAACATTTCGTTGATGGATGATATTTTGGTGGAAAGCTCCCAAGTAGTTTTAGAAGTTAATGCCCCATCATAGATGGCGGCTCCTCCTACCTTTCCTTTTTCTATTAGTACGACTTTCTTTCCAAAGTCTATAGCTCTCATGGCTGCAGCGTAACCTGAGGGGCCACCTCCAATTACACAAATATTGTAGTGTTCCAAACTAAAAGGATTTGAGCTAAGGTAATTATTTTTTTATCTGATAATCAAGCATTATCATCTTGGATTAGAGAGCAGGCTTCCAATGAGGTTTTCCTTGCGTGGCGGTTATAATGTCACGATAAAGAAGAGCGTAAAGAAGAAAGATATTTCAACGGTGACATTTGTTGATAATTATAAGGCTCAAGGCAAATGGGATCAACTTGATGCAGGAGCTTATTTTAAGTATAAGATTTGGTCTTTGGCTATACGTATGACTTATCAGTTTCAAAATTGATCACCAACTCTGGAGGCGCGCATGAAATATCTGTTATCTACGAAATAGCCAGCGACAGAAAAAAGCGTAAAAGAAGGCGCAGCAGGTTTATTATTCCTTGTGCAAAATTCTAGCCATTAACTGTCTTTGCTTTAACATAGGTTCTCCATTTTTCTAAAACTTCGACCATGTCCTGAGGTAGCTCAGATTCAAACTCCATCCATTTTTGAGTTATGGGATGCGTAAATCCTAAAGATTTCGCATGTAAAGCTTGACGAGGAAGGATCTGAAAGCAGTTTTCCACAAATTGACGGTACTTAGAAAAGGTTGTACCCTTTAGAATCTTATTTCCACCGTAGCGTTCGTCACCAAAAAGTGTATGTCCAATATATTTTAGGTGAGCTCTAATTTGATGTGTTCTTCCCGTATCGAGTTTGCAACGTATTAGTGTTACATATCCTAAGCGCTCAAGGACTTTGAAATGGGTGATAGCATGCTTCCCTTCTTCGCCATTAGGATAGACGGTCATTTGCTTTCTATCGTAATGAGATCTACCAATATTACCTACAATAGTTCCTTCATCTTCTTCCATATCGCCCCATACGATAGCATAGTAATACCTGGCTGTAGTTCTGTCAAAAAACTGGGCAGCTAGATTGGTCAAAGTTTCTTCTTGTTTCGCGATTACAAGAAGCCCAGTGGTGTCTTTATCAATTCTATGAACCAGGCCTGGATAGGCGGTTTCACTTTTTTGATTTGTCGGAAGGTTCCCGAAGTGGAAAATAAGAGCGTTTACAAGGGTTCCAGAATAATTCCCATGTCCAGGGTGTACGACAAAGTTTGCTGGTTTATTAATCACCAGAAGGAAATCGTCTTCGTAGACGATGTCCAGCGGTATGTCTTGAGATATTAACTTAAGTTCTCTTTTTGGATGGGCGAAAACGAGTGAAACCGAGTCATTAGGCTTCACTTTATAGTTCTGCTTTACTGAAACCCCGTTTACAACAACATTGCCGTTTTTCGATGCAGCAGATATTCGGCTTCTTGATAGTTGAGGAATTCGATCAATAAGAAACTTGTCAACTCTCAGAGGAGTTTGTCCCGGGTCAGCAACGACTTTGAAGTGTTCGAAACTGTCTTCTTCATCTTGCTCTTCATCTTCGGGGTAATAGTTGGTCATAATTATTAATGGCTTACTATTAGCTTTTGAGTAAGAGATCGATTGTCAGTTGTAATTATTTGGATAAAATATGCTCCGTTCGATAAATTAGAAACATTGAGCTTATTCAAGTCCGTTCTAGAAATATTGAATATCCTACCAGAAATATCATATACGTTTACTGACTTCACTGTAGAAGCTTCAATATTAATTGTAACCTCATTTTGAGCGGGGTTGGGATACACTGTGAAGCTTTCGTTTCTTGCAGTTTGTTCTTGGTTTCCAAGTATTTGACCATCCCCAAAATCAGGACGAAGCATCAACGAACCTTGAAATGAGCTTGTATACCAAGTTTCTCCTATTTGGTAGTTTAGCTTTTGAACGTTATTTGTGTTTACATCAAAACCAATGTAAATTTTTGTTGCCTCGATTTGTCTGTATCCGATGAAAAATTGACCTTCTACATTTACTGGTTGATCGAGCGGTATTCTAATAAACTCATTTGCATTCGTGTAAAGAGGTTCCACTGATAATTCTGCAGTATAAATCGGATCGTCAAATAGGTCTGTCCATATAAGAAGTTCAATAGTCAGGTCTTCATTATCGTTGTGAAGCATCCTAGGGAAGTTGAAAAGAAACCCCTTTAACGAGTCTTCTGTGGGACTGTTAAACTCGCAAGCAAGTCTAACACCCGCGCCAGTTAGAGCGTAAGCTTTTTCGGCAGAACCATCATCATAGGCATAGTAATCTCCAAAATATTGAGAGCCGTGTATGGTATCATTGATGTTGAAATTATTACCTACTCCCGTTGATGTAAATCTCGAGAGATAAGGAAACTCGGCAAATTTTGTTCCTAGGTCAGGAAAAATTGGAGAAACGGAAATGGGGTAATTAGTTTTACGCACGGTTCTCGGAGAAATATTAGGATCTACTGTAATCTCGGATAGGATTAGGCTGCCAGATTCATCAAAAATTTCATAACGCAAGCCGCCAAGAACTAGGTTGAGGGCACTCAAATTTGAGTTGACAACTGAAACAGAAGAGGCGTCAAAAAAATTAGGGTCAGCGTTATAGTGAGAGTATGGGACCGAGACATAGGGGCTAAGAAAGGATTTTATCCCACTTATAAAGGCTACATCGTTCAGTGTTGTGTCATCCGCTAGTGTGTCGCGATTTTTATCCAGTCGCACGTAATCGATATGCCAGTGATCTAAACTTCCTGACTGAGTGCCGTAATTTTTGAATCTGAATCTGAATCCAGTTTGCAAATATTTTCGACCATCAATTTTTAGAAATACCTGATCTGAGAACAGACTGTCTTCTTCCTCGGGGCCTTGAGCTTTCCAAGCAAACCTCCATGTTGAATCAGCTAAATCAAAAAACTCTAAAACGAGCGAATCTTCCTCTTCTGGAAGGTTTCCATTTCCACCAGCTTGATAAAAGAAGCTCAAATACACATCCTCCATGTTCGAATCAAGGTATATAGGCTTAGAAAGAAGCATATCACAGATACCATATGTTGTCTCGGATGTTTGGTCATATGGGTTTCCCAATCTATTTGTTCCATCAAAAGTCGCCACACCTTGAGTTATTGGGTTCTTAGCGAATGTGTTGTTAATCAGTGGCGCGGCACGGGCAGAGTCAAAAGAATCAATAGCAGGTGTCCAAAGCGTAAAGTCATCAGCCACCCGATAAAAAGTGTCAGGAGTATTGATCAAGGTTCGTTCTGCTAAAAGGGTATCATACGTTACTATGCCACTACTTTGGTCAAACTCAGTAATTAAGTTGGTCCAACCAGTGTCTCTAGCTACTAATTTCCCTTCTTCAAATAGATTGATGTAAAGTGTTGGATTCTCCGATTCAATGATGTCCCCAGATAAAGTTCTTAAAATTGAAAAGGTGGGCTCGGTTCGATATTCAAGTGTTTTTGGAGTTTGACCGTTCACAGAAAAGTCATAATTGATCTTCAACGAAACATTATTATCATTCTTTTTAGCCTCGTACTTTTTAACCTTATCCCTTGTGAAATCATCGAAAAAAGGGAGGGATAGTGTGTCAATAACATATATGAATGGATGTTTTACGAGGTTTATTCTTTCAGTATTTTTTGATACTTCTTTAGCAGTTGAAGATTGAGGTAAACTGTAGGTTAAATCGCGAAGTGTTTCTTGGGCACCTGAATCTAAGGCTATCCAAAATAGGAGAAGAAATAGTGCTAAATGATTCAAGTTCTTCACTTCAATAATGATTTTATGGAGTCAAGATTAACTTCGGGTATTTGCGAATAATCTGAGGTTAAATACAAGTCAATGGAAGAGCCTCTGGTTGTCATAGTGTTTTCAGATGGTGCAGGGTTTTGACGAAACACTTTGGCATTTAAGCTGTCTTCAGAATTTTCACAATCTATATATGGAGTAGCACCAATGTTAAGGCCATCTAAGTTTAACAGCTTTTGAGCTTCGTCTAATGACAGTCCATAAAGCATAGGAATGGATATTTTTTCTCCGGTAGCACCTTCACCAACGATTAGGTTAATTTTAGAACCCTTGGAGAGTTTAGATCCTGCGACAAGTTTTTTTCCATTCATTTCCACTCCAATTACGCAGTCTGTGCAATCACTTGGCTTATTTATTATTTGATCCACATTAATGTCATATGATTTCAATTTCGCCATAGCCAAGGGCAGAGTTTGATCAATAATGTTTGGCAGCTTAACCATAGGAGCTCCATAACGAGATATCGTCAAATATATTTTCCGGCCAGTTTTAACGAATGAACCACCGATAGGCTCTTGATCAACTATTTCACCACCTTTTTTTTCTGGCAAGTAGAGTGAATCAACAATGTCTGCGCTGAGATGCGCTTCGTTGAGGATTGCGTCTGCCTCAAAAACATCATAACCACTCAATTCCGGCACTTCAACAACTTCATCTTGTTCAGTATATGAAACAAGGTAAATGTAGCCTCCAGCGATAGCAGTGGTTACTAGCGCCAGCGCAAGGATAAATTGGACAGCAAATTTCTTCGAGAATATATACTTAAACATAAAGCTGTCAAATATACGTTGAACTTTAGTTGAGAAGTTCACGCGAATTATGGAAAGAATTGAAGCTATTTTCTCACATTTGTGAGCTAAACGGTTTATAGATGAAAAATCAACGTGTTGTTGTTACAGGAGGAGCTGGATTTATTGGGTCTCATTTGGTTTCGCAGCTTGTGGAAGCTGGAAATGAAGTAGTGGTTATTGACATCTTGCTAAGAGGAAATAAAATCCCTCAAGAAATTTTCAAGAAAATTGAATTTCACAGGGTTGATGTTACGGACAGAGAGAAGGTCATAGAAATTTCCAAAGGAGCTGATATTATCTATCATTTCGCTGCCATATTGGGTGTTGATATTGTTGCTGATAATCCTATTGAAACAATGGAAACAGAGGTTAACGGCATGCAAAGCGTTGCCGCGGCAGCTATTCAAAACCAAATTAAAAAGATTGTATACGCTTCGACAAGCGGTGTATATGGGCATTTGGCGTTGGAAAAAAGTGTAGATGAAGAGATTTTAGTCGATCCAAGAACGAGTTATGCAATGGCTAAACGTTACAATGAGATTTACTTGGCTTCGCTTTTCGAAGAAAAAGGCATTCATTCTGTTGCGATCAGGTTCTTTAATGTTTATGGGTTAAGACAGGATAATCGCATGGTTATTCCAAGGTTTTTTGAGCAAGCCGCTGTCAATGATCCAATTACAATATTTGGAACAGGCGAGCAAACACGTGATTTCACCTACGTTGAAGACGCAGTTAAAGCTTCTATTCTATTGGGAGAGAAAGGCAAAGGCTTTGAAATTTTCAATGTTGCTAATGAGCGTGAGTCAACAATTGGTGAGGTAGCCGATTTGATTAAGGAGTTTACAAAATCAAGTTCTGAAATCAAATTTATTGATGCTCCAAAAAAGCGTTATGATTACGAAGTAGGTAGGAGGTTCGGCAGTTCAGCTAAACTTGAGAACCATATTGGCTACAAGCCAAATACGCGACTCAAAGAAGGCCTGCAGGTCTTGATCGGTGATTTAATGAACTAACATCGTTGATGTTGATAATCTTTGTCGTCTTTGCATTTGACGTTCAGTCTTCAATCTAAATTTGAGTGAAGACTGAAATCAATTGACAACAAAGAATATTGCAATCGTTTATGGTGGCTTTTCTGGAGAAAGAGTAATCTCAGAGAAGAGTGCACATCTTGTGCAAAAGCACCTCGATATTGAAAAGTATAACTCCTATCTCATTGATATTGATCATCATGCTTGGACTGCCTGGTTTAATGGTAATTCATATCCAGTTTCAAAAGATGATTTTTCAGTAATAATTGAAGGGGAAAAAATCAATTTTGATGGAGTTTTTAATGCAGTGCATGGCACCCCGGGTGAAGATGGTAAACTGCAAGGCTACTTTGATGTAATCAATATGCCTTATAACAACTGCGATGTTCTGTCGTCAGCGATGTCCTTCAATAAACTCACATGTAATTTATTCTTAGCAGGAGCGGGGATTAAAGTAGCCAAATCTCATTTGGTTCGCTTAGGACATGAGTATGATAAAAAAGCGATAATTAAGAAACTTGGTTTGCCCTGTTTTGTGAAGCCGTGTGATGGTGGATCGAGTATTGGCGTTACAAAAGTCAAAAAAGAAGAAGACTTTGACGAAGCTATTCGATATGCGCAAGAGGAAGGAGTTGATGCACTTATTGAGTCATTCTTAGATGGGATGGAAGTTTCCTGTGGTTGTATTAATATCAATGGACAAGCTAAGGCAGTAGCGGTTACTGAGATTGTTCCAGCAAATGAATTTTTTGATTACGAATCAAAATACACGGCAGATGGAACTCAGGAAATAACTCCCGCACGCTTGCCTAAAGAACGTTATGATGAAGTGATGCGCCTGACTGAAGTGATATACCTTTATCTTAATTGCAAAGGGATGATACGGGTAGATTTTATGGTGTGTGATGATGCAACCTATATGATTGAACCTAATACAACTCCTGGCTTGAGTGATGCGAGTATTTTGCCTCAACAAGCTATATATGCTGGCTATGATCTTGAAACCTTTTTTGATATTTCTCTTTCAGAGATGTTTGTAGATCATTCGAAAGTCGATAAAAACTGAATGAGGTCTTCTACCGCTAAAGCACGATGACTAATTTGATTCTTTTCATCTAGCGTCATTTGAGCAAAGGTTTCTTTCTTTCCTCTTGGTCTAAATATTGGGTCGTAACCAAATCCATCGGCTCCTTTAATGGATGCGGTAATATCACCATCGATACTTCCTTCAAAGAAGTATTCTTTGCCTTCCAAAAAAAGATGAATTACAGTTCTAAAGCGTGCACGTCTATTATGCACGCCTTTTAAATTCTTTAAGACTTTTAGGTTGTTATCAAGAAAAGAACAATTCTCACCAGCATATCTAGCAGAGTAAACGCCAGGCTCTCCGTTCAATGCTTCAATTTCTATTCCCGAGTCATCAGCTAAACAATTCTCTCCGAAACGTTCGAAGATGAATTTGGCCTTGATCCTCGCGTTTTCCTCAAGAGTTTTCCCTGGCTCTTCTATTTCTCCTGAAAACCCTTCATCACGCATGGAAACAAGTTGAATGTGGGAAGGCAGTTTAGATTGAAGTTCTTGAAGCTTGTGCTTATTTCCTGAGGCAAATATTAATTTCATTATGGCTTACCTTTTTGTTTCTTGATGAGCATAGTTAAACTCATCAAATAGAATACGAAGAATGGGATTAGTGGAATTTTAAATCGAATCATAGCTCCATAATTCGGTGTTGTGAAACCAATTGAAAAAGCCAGAGAAAGAGAAAAAATGATGGAGAAAAGCAATATGGGGTGATCCAATGAAGTGGTAATAATTCGTTTGAATCGAAAAGTACCCAGAAGCTTCAAGGTTAGGTATAGTAAGAAGGTGTTTTCTAGGGCGCTGAGCAACATGACAATATTATTCACCTGTAATAGTGATGGAGCATATAGGCCATATAATGTTGCGATTGGTACTTTGGATAATATGCCCAAAAATGTCGCAGATACCTCACCAATATCGAAACTATTTCCACCATAATAGTCTTGCTTCAGGTCTTCTTGAGTCACAATTGCTTTTTCTATGATTTGATCAGTGGCATAACTTCCTAAAACATCATCCAATTGTTGCACTATAAGTACAAAAATTACTGAACTGATTACAGCAATGAAGGGTATAGCGAAACGCCTGAGAAAAGGAGTTTTTAGTCGTGAAATTGGACTGCTTATCAACCATAAGATTATTCCAGGAGTCAATGCCATGAAAATATATGGCTTGATTGCCAGAATGAAATAAAGTGATACGACCATTCCTAGCATTCGAGACACTTTGATTTCATTTTTATAGAAAGTGTAATAGATCCCATAGACTAAATAGGTGGCTGAAGTCAATGTAATGGTGTCCTTAGATATTCCGGTTCCCCAAAATAAAACACTAGGAATGAAAAGTGCTGCTATGGCTGCGTTCCGTTTATTGCCATAAAGGTCTTTGAACATTAAGAAAAGTTTCCAAGGTCCTATAAAGCTAATAGCTGCTAAAACAACGGTTGAAATTATATAACTATTGAAACTAAAAAGTAGTAGATGAAAGAGTATTCTAGATACTGTAAATGTTTGATTATCAGAATAAATGTAATGTAGCGGGTAGCCTGTTTCAACACTAAAAAATGAATAGTTTTCCAATGAATAGCTGGAATAAATGGCTTTTAACGCAAGCATGGGTTGCTCATAAAACAAAACAACGAAAGGTTGCGCTGTTTGGTAATAAGCAATGGTATCGCCTCCTCCATAATAGAAAAGATAAATTGAAGCGAATGCTATGGATCCTCCCAAGCGCAAAGAAAGCCCGGTCATGAAGAGCCGTTTTTCTTGCTTAGGTGCTATTGCGTAGCCGATACCAAGAATAACAAGGAGATAAACAGGCAGCAGCAGCCCTTCCCATAATTCAAAGTATTGACTAGTCATCAGATTTTGTGAGTATTTGCTACGAAGAAATCATAAAAGACTTGAATAGAAAGTACATTTGTGCGCTAACTGCTTTATTGAATGAAAATTCTAGTTACAGGTGGGGCTGGATATATTGGGTCTCATACTATTATCGATATTTTAGAGAATACAGATCACGAAGTGGTTTCTATTGATAATTTCTCAAACTCTGATCCCAATACGTTTGATCGTGTTGAGGCGATTACTGGTAAACGGGTTAAGAATTACAACATTGATCTTACATCATACAATTCACTTAAAACGGAGTTTTTCTTAAAGGAAGGCCATATTGATGGTGTCATTCACTTTGCCGCTCTGAAAGCCGTTGGTGAATCCGTTGCCAAGCCGGTTATGTACTATCAGAATAATCTGAACGGGTTGATTAATCTGCTTAAGTGCGCCCAAAAATTTGATGTCGATTCTTTTATCTTCTCATCCTCTTGCACTGTTTATGGAAATGCCGAGCATCAACCTGTAACCGAACTTACCCCTACTCAAATACCATTATCTCCCTACGGCTATACGAAGCTCGTTGGTGAAAAGATTTTGTCTGATTTCGCTAAGACGAAAAAAGATTTTCAAGCATTGTCCTTGAGGTATTTCAATCCAGTTGGTGCACATATTTCAGGTTTGAATGGTGAGCTTCCAAAAGGGAGACCAAACAATTTAGTACCTGTTGTGACTCAATTTGCAAGCGGCTGGATAAATGATTTAGTTGTACATGGAACTGATTACGAAACACGCGATGGGACGGCAATTAGGGACTATATACATGTCAGTGATATAGCTCATGCACATGTGTTGGCGTTAGAATTCCTTAATAAATCCGAATCCGAAACAAATTATGATGTTTTTAATCTTGGATCAGGAAATGGAGTTACTGTATTAGAAGTGCTTCATGCCTTTGAGAAAGTTTCAGGAAGAAAACTAGATTACCTCTTAGGCCCAAGAAGGGAAGGTGATGTTGAAATGATTTTTGCTGATAACTCAAAAGCAACAAAAGGTTTGAAATGGGATCTACAATATGGCATAGAAGATGCCATGGCTTCAGCATGGAAATGGCAGCAGTTTTTGAATAAGTCTAAGAGTGGTGATAAGGTTCGCCTTTGATGATTGTAAAGGCCCTGTACAGCTGCTCTGCCAGAATTAATCGAACCATTTGATGATTGAAGGTCAATTTCGATAGGGAAATCTTTCCTTTCGATCGATGAATCAGTTTTTCTGAGAAACCATAAGCACCGCCTATAATCAAGACCAGGTTTGATTGATCATAAATCTGATGTTGATTGATCCAATTTGAAAACTGTATCGAATCCATTGATTTCCCTCCATCATCAAGTAAAAAGACCGTTTCTCTTGCGTCAATTGCCGAAAGAAAAGCTTCGCCTTCTTTTTCGATTAATAATGACCGATTGTTGCGGTCAATTTTCTTTATGTCGGAAAGCTCTTCCCATGAAAGTTTAGTGTAATGCTTTAGTCTCGATGCATACTCATCTAATCCATCTTTAATGTATGAAATGTTTGTTTTTCCGATAGAAATTACGCGAATCGTCATAGTTCGATATCTTTGAAATACCTCATTAAATAAATTAGCATTATGAAAAAATATGCAACTCTTGTTCTATTAATTTTCCTGACGGTGTCATTGTCAGCCCAAGATTACACTTCTATTGATAATGCATTTTCCGAAGGTAATGCATCTGTATTGTCTAAGAGTTTTGATTCTACAGTGGAATTTTCAATGGATGGCAAGTCATCTTCAAGAGGAAGAAGTGATGCCGAGAATAAGATGCGTTCATTTTTTCTAGATCATGAACCACGAAATTTTGAAATTGTACATAAAGGGGAGTCTAAAAGTGATGTCCATTATTTTATTTCTCAATTAATCACAAGCAATGGCTCATTCCGCATTACAGCATATCTCCATAAATCGGTGGATAAGTATTTAATTCAAAGTATAGAGATTGAAAAAAACTAATCACGCTCCATTTTCACTGGAGAAATTTGTTCAAAGAGCTTTAGAGGAAGATGTTAGAGAGGGCGATCATACATCACTCTCTTGTATTTCAGAGACAGACATTGGGTCTGCAGAGCTGATCGTAAAGGAAAACGGAGTGCTTGCTGGCGTTGACGTAGCAAAGAAAGTTTTTCAATTGTTTGATGAAACGCTTGAATTTGAGCAAATACTGCACGATGGCGATGCTGTGCTTAAGGGGCAAATTGCATTCAAAGTTCATGGTCGTGAAAGAAGCATAATAACAACGGAAAGGTTGGTTTTAAACCTCATGCAACGGATGTCTGGAATAGCCACTACTACCAGTAAATATGTTCAACTTATTGCGCATACAAAGGCCAAAGTGTTGGATACACGAAAGACAACTCCTGGAATGCGCTGGTTTGAAAAAGAAGCGGTAAAAATTGGTGGAGGTGTCAATCACAGATTTGGTTTGTTTGATATGATCATGATTAAAGACAATCATGTTGATGCTGCTGGGTCAATAACCGATGCACTTAATCGTGTGCATGATTATTTGACATATAAGAATATGGACTTACGCATTGAAGTTGAAGTTCGAGATTTTGACGAACTAGAAGAAACAATGTCTCATGGAGGATTAGACCGTATTATGCTAGATAATTTTACTGTCGAAGCCACAAAAAGGGCCGTTCAATTAATAAACGGAAAGTTTGAAGTTGAATCTTCGGGCGGTATTACAATAGACACCATTAAAAGCTATGCTGAATCTGGGGTTGATTTTATATCTGTTGGAGCCTTAACCCACTCTGTAAAATCACTCGACTTAAGTTTGAAAATCATCAAGTAATGAGGTTATTCTTCTCGGTATTATTTTTAGTTGTTCTTTCCATTTCTGCTTTAGGACAGCACAATGCTATCCAAGCTCCAAACACATTTCAAGCAGACGATAACCCAAATTATTGGAAGAACAAAAAGCCTCATTCAGCCTATTGGCAGCAGGATGTTTATTATAAAATTGACGCAAGACTTGACGACCAAAAGGATGTGATTTCTGCATTGATGCATTTGGAGTACACAAATAATAGTCCAGACACCTTAAGTCAGTTAGTATTCCATCTTTATCAAAATGCGTTTGACAAAGACTCTTATGCAGGAGATTTTAATGGCATTTATCCAGGAAAGGAAGACACACTCTTTCAAAAGATAAGAGTGAATGACCTCACTGTAAATGATATGTCTGTTGAGATTGTTTACGACAATTCTATCATGTTTGTAAGGCTTGCTTCGCCATTGGTTCCTGGCGATGTTGCCAAAATTGATTGCTCGTTTCAAACACAATTCGGCCCCATACATGGCAGAATGAAAATGTACAATGCATGGGGGTCTAAGCATTTTAATGTTGTGCATTGGTATCCACGAATATCTGTCTATGACCATAAATTTGGTTGGACAACAGATCAACACCTTGGTCAAGAGTTTTACGGAGATTTTGGTGCTTTTGATGTTGAACTTGACGTGCCAGAACAGTACGTTTTGGATGGGACGGGTTTTTTATCGAATAGGAGTGAAGTTCTTCCGAGTGACTTGATGGAAAAATTAGCAATTTCAAATTTTGCTGAAAAGCCATGGAATGAAAAACCCTCTGAAATTATTCCTACCTCATCCATGAGAAAGGTGTGGAAATTTCATGCTGAAAACGTACATGATTTTGCCTGGACAGCAGACCCAACTTACAGAATTGGAGTGTCTGAAACAATATTGAAAAGCGGACACAAAGTGATTTGCTATGCATTGGCTCAAGAACCACATGCTTCTCGTTGGCAAAACGCAGCCGACTATGCAGCTAAGGTTATTGATGTTTATTCTAATGATTTTGGGGAATACGTTTACCATAAAATGATTGTAGCCGATGCCCGAGACGGAATGGAGTATCCCATGCTTACACTGGATGACGGAGGTGATCCAAACTACAGAAGTTTGTTCGCTCACGAAATAGGTCATAATTGGTTTTTCGGTATGGTTGGGAACAACGAAACTTACCGCGCATCTCTTGACGAAGGGTTTACTCAGTTTTTAACAGCGTGGTCGATCACAGCAATTGAAGGAGATACCATAGGCTACAATCCTCATGGGGAAACCTTGAATAAGCTTTACCAAGAAGAGCGAAGCGTGCGAGACCATCAGGTTTATAACGGGTATTATTATGCGAGTGTGATGCAAGGCGAAAGTCCAAGATTAAATACACATTCGGATCATTTTAAGGAGCCTTATCTCTATGGTCAGGTATATTCTAAAACGGCAACTATGCTTTATAATTTGCAATACGTTTTAGGTGATGAACTTTTCCTTGATGCGATGAAGCATTATTTCAATCAGTGGAAATTTTGCCATCCATATTTTGAAGATTTCAGAGAAAGTATTATTCAATATACCAAGGTTGACCTGAATTGGTTTTTTGATGAATGGCTAGAAACCGAAGAAACGATAGATTATAAGGTGAAAAGCTTAAAAAGAAAGAAGGGTAAGTACGATGTCAGCTTAAGCAGAAAAGGTATGCAGATGCCCATTGATTTCAGTCTTATAGATAATGAAGGTGTTGAACATAAATATCATGTTCCCAATACTTATTTCGAGAAGAATACGGATGCCACTATACTTCCTAAATGGTATGGTTGGGGTGATTTTAATAAGGATTATAACGTTGAAATTGATCTAGATGCGGATGTCGATAAAGTGGTGATTGATCCTTCTGGAAGATTGGCAGATATATATCAATTGGACAATTCTTCAGAGACACCGGTTTCGTTTGAGTTTAATGATTTTACTGGAAATAGATTCGAGAAAAGTTATGCTATGGAGTGGAGTCCCACTCTTTTATATAATGGATATGATGGGTTGAAACTTGGTTTGTTTTTTAAGGGGAACTATATGGAGACATATCACAAATTAGAAGCTCAATTATGGGTCAGTACAGGGTTACTGCAGCAATCTGATGAATTTGCGGTATCGGATCAAGATGCATTTAATCTATTCAATTACCGCATTAAGTATTCAGATCCACTGAGAGGAATTTCTTCAGGATTGTCCTACACGTATGAGTTTAAATGGATTGAAGGGCTGTTAGCGAATGATTTTTATCTTGAAAAAGACCTTCCTAATAATAAGACCAATTTGAAATTGGGACTTGAAGGTTTGTATAGACCAAATTCAAGCGATCTGAATTATTTGATTTATCCAACCCTTTGGAATACACAGCAATGGAATAATTTCACCAAGGTGGAATTGACGCATGTCTACGATTATGGCAAAAGTAATGGGGTAATTAAAAGTGAGTTGAGGAGTCCATTCTTTATGTCTGATTACTCCTATGGCTTTATAAATGTTGATGTCGTTAATAATAATCGATTCAGTGTTTTTAATTGGAGAACAAGAGTGTTTGGTCAATTTGGACAAGGAGATAATTGGGCACCTGAATCGCAATTGTATGCGGCTGGAGCTAGTCCAGAACAAATGATGGAAAATCCTCTTACGCGTTCAATGGGTTATGCGCCTGAAGGAGTTTATTCTATATCTAATATTACTGGTCAATACCAGGCGGGCGGTGGATTAAACCTTCGCGGATACAACAATTACCTCATGCCACAAACTAATAGCGATAGCTTGCTTAGATTGGGATATGTCGGGCATACTGGGGTTGCTTTTAATACTGAATTGGAATTTGATGATGTTCTGCCATTAGCCAGAGGGCTTAAAAGGTTTGTGGAATTGAAGACTTACCTTTTTGCGGATGCGGGTATCATCAATATAAATCGTACTGCAGAGGATCTGGAATTTTCAAATGTTAGGATTGATGCTGGAGCAGGTGCGACACTCGAAATAAAACGTTGGGGAAGCTTTTCAGATTTTAAACCTGTAAAGATTCGATTTGATATGCCTCTCTTTTTGAATCGACCTCCAGCGGGCGATGAGTATTTAGCTTTTCGTTGGTTGATTGGTTTCGAACGAGCTTTTTAATTAACTCCAGAACTTTTCAATATCCTCAAGCGCTTGACGCTTTTTTAGAATGAATGGAGTTCCGTTTTGATTTATGCCTATGACCTTAGGGAAAGTTCTGCTGCAGTGCATAGACCAAAGGGCAAATGAGTTTGCTCCGGTATCCATAATGATCAGGTAGTCCTTGTTTGTGGCAGGTGGAAGTGACACATTTTTTGCCAGATAATCACCTCCAAAACATAATGGACCTCCAACATCAGTTTTAATGACAGCTTCAGATATTAATTTGAAATGCTTGTTCATGATACCTAGGCGATGTTCCCACTTTCCTGGCTGATAGCTTTCTCTTAAAAACATGTCTGCTCCCAGATGATTAGTCAAAGTCTGTTGACTCGGGAACGCTTTTACTTCATTTATTCTAGAGACATGAAAACCAGCGTTGGCATGATAGTACCTTCCAAACTCTGTATATACGTCAACGCTTTCATTAAATAAAATAGGGCATTCGTCTCTCAGTAACGCTGAATACTTTGAAATCTCAACTGTTTTCTCGAAGCCGTAATCAGCAGGGAATCCACCTCCAATATCTATATAGGATATTCTGTTAAGGCCAATTTCTAAAGCCAGCTCACAAATCCTTTTAACGGCTGAAACTGATTCTTTTAAGTTGTTGTTTTGTGAACTTGCGTGGATGTGCAATCCTAAGTTTAATCCAGATTTCTTAAAGTAGTTGACGATGTCTGCAGCGTTTGAAATCGGTTCGCCAAATTTTGATCCTGTTGATCCAACTGTCATGCTTGACATGGAGCTGAGGCTCATTTCAGGATTAATTCTGAGTCCTAGTTGAATATTATCATTTGCATCGCGATCGCACAGGGCTTTTAATTCATAAAGACTATTTGCATTGATAATGATGTTGGAAGCTTCATTAAATACAAGAGAAATCTCTTCTTCGCTTTTTGCTGGAGAATCCCAAATTATAAATGGTGCCTTTGCTTTTTGCGCTAACCAAATCTCCTCGTAAGAAGCTGCTTCCAAACCATTACCAGATTGACCAATGTGCTTGATAATCTTTGCAAGAGGATTTGCTTTGATTGCAGTAGCGTGTTTCCAAAATGATGGAAAAGAGTTTCTTACGAGATTTAACTTCTCCTCAAGTTTACGGTAGTCATACACAACAAAAGATGTGTCGTGGCTTTCCAAAAGGCTTTGGTCAACAATTTCCGAGGTTAAATTTGCTGCCGTTTCTAATGAAATCAGATGGTCATCAGCAGAGTTCATTAGTAATTTGCTCGATTACATCAATGAGTTTAAAGTCATCAGAAAGGTCGTGATTCTCTTCAATGAGCTTTCTAATATTGGTTGATCCCAATGCTACTCGCAAGAATGAATACGACTCATAGGTGACGGGCTGCCCGGTAGAAAGCCGCTCATATTTAGGGAAATACTTACTTCCATGAAGGCATAAATGTTCATAAACCTTTTTGAGCTGATCGTTCGTAAGCGTCTGCCCATTTTTTGCGATTTTAAAAGAAATGATGGATCTATTCGTTACATCTTGATCTACCATTATGTTAAAGAGTTCTTTTGTTTCCAAGTATTCTTTAACGTGCTTATTCCAATTGCTGATTGCATAGGTTGCATCTCGTTCACTATAATTTGCAAGTAATTCCGACTCACATATTGCCGCCTCCCATCGCAGTGTAAATCCTATATTCTCAAAACTGGGGAATTTAGTACGTAACCCTTTATAAGAAGGTGGGATATCAAATTTTGAATATATTTTATCAAATCCTTCAACCAGCGAGCTATCAATATCTCCATGCTCTATCTCTTTAGCATAGCGCTCTGGAACCAACAATGCACCGCAGAATGGCGGGCTTTGATAAAACTTCGACCCTGTAATCATTAAAAGACAATTCTTAGCTAGCAACTCATTGAAAAGCTTAGGTGTAGCGCGCATTTGACATAAATCAACTACCCACGTTACATCAGCAGGACCATCTGTAATGATGGAAATATTGTCTTCAATACCGCTTTTACTTCCTATCACTAGGTTTACAATGATTTGATGGGTGTCTCGATGTTCATCAATTGCATCATAAATTGCCTGTTTGTGGTCAATTATTGACCCATCTTCATTTCTCGCAGGGAACAGTATTGAGTCAACGTGCAGGTCAGCTTTTAGCGGAGCGCCTTTGTTTACACTTTTCTCAATTTGAGTTTTATCTGAAAAGAATTTACCAGTATTCGCAAGTATTGAGCCCGTTCCTAATTCCTCAGGACATGTGATGAGACTTAGTATTGGCTTATTAGGATTCTTTATTTGAGAAAACATCAAAGGGAAGTAGCACAAGTCACTTCCTGATGGCGCGAAGAAAATGTTGAAATCGTCTGTGTAAGAATCTTGCAATAGGGCTTTGATTCGAAACCGCTGCTTAATTCGAATATCTTCTACAGATACTTCGTTGGTTATAAGGCGATTATATACAGTGCTGACTTTTGTTCTGACATCAACGGATAGTGCAGAACACGTGCAAGATCCACGGTTTAAGTGACCTTTTGAAGTTCTCGGATCAACAAAATATTTGTTCAACCCATTCTCTTTCAACTCTATGCGTTCATCCCCGCCCTCTGTAATAACCTTTTCTAATTCGCTCATAGTTCTTCGACCAAAGTGCAAATTAAATTCTTATTCTTCAGAGTTATTCAATCAATTTTCGCGCATTTGATATTAGGCTTTTGAGCATAAGTTAGAGCTGTTTATTAGAATTATATTTGTGCTTGATTTAGAATAAATAATGAATAAAACACTCTGCATAATCCCCGCTCGCGGAGGATCAAAGAGAATTCCAAGAAAAAACGTTTTACCTCTAAACGGTATCCCTTTAATTGCCTACACCATACGCAGTGCTAAGCATTCAGGTGTTTTTGATAAGATTGTGGTGTCGACAGAAGATGATGAAATAGCCCAAGTCGCGATCTCAGAAGGCGTAGAAGTTGATGCACGACCAATGGAAATGGCGGGCGATAAAGTCACAAAAGTGCAGGTGGTTAAAGAGTATTTGGAGAGAACCAACGCAGAAAACGAATTTGACAATATTGCAGCGTTGTTGCCTACTTGTCCATTTCGAACGGCTGAAGATGTCCAGTCAGCTGCCAATTTGTTTTTCGAGAATAAAGAAAATGAGTTCCTGATAGGAGTAGTAGAATATGAGTTCCCTATTCAACTTGCCCTAAAAAAGAGGAATGGAAAGGTGGTCGAAATGGAAAATACGGATGGTTATTTGACCACAAGAAGTCAAAACATAGAAAAGAAGTATCATCCGAATGGAGCAATTTATCTGGCATCAATTAAAGCGTTTAAGCGCAGGGGTACTTTTTTCAATGAAAAAATGTTGTACTACGAAATGCCTCAACTGAGGTCATTCGATATCGATTACCCTTATCAATTTCAAATTGCAGAGATTATAGCAAAACAAATTTCAGAACAAGAATGAAAGACTTGAATAAAATTACGGGGCCGGTTATTCCAATACCAGTGCCATTCGATAAAAATCAAAATGTGGATTATGCCGCATTGGAAAAATACACACACTTTTTAGTTGATGCAGGCATTAAAAATGTGATGACTACTGTGGGCACAAGTCGATATAATTTATTGTCGACAGAAGAATGTAAAAACGTCAATAGAGTGGTTGCTCAAGCTGCGGCAGGAAAGGCCATTAGTATTGTCGCTAATCCTACTACTGGAGGCACTAAATCAGCAATTGATTTTGCAAAGCACGTTGATGAAATAGGAGCAGATTATTTACTGGCTTATTATCCTGAACGTCATTATGGTGATGATTACATCATTGAATTCTTTCAATCAATAATTGATAATTCATCATGCAATATCTTGATCCATGAGATGCCGATGAGAAATGGTTTGGGTCCTGGAACAGTTCAGTATTCTCTTGAGCTTTTGACCAAATTAATGTCCATGGACAAAATTTGCGGTGTTAAAGAAGAAGCGCTAGATCCAGAATACAGCAATATGTTGGTGGAGAATCTTGCTGATAAAGCTATTATTATTGGCGCTGGTGGAGGAATGAGCAGGTATTTAAAACGCGACAAACAACGCGGTGCAAAAGCATATTTAGGTGGTATTGGAAACTTCGTTCCGTCTTTGGAACTTGAGTTTTTTGCCGCAATGATGAACGGTGATAATGCAAAAGCTGAATCAATCGTTGAAGGTCTTGAATTGCCCTTGTTTCAAGCAACTGTCCCCATAGGATGGCATCCAGCCCTTAAGGCTATGCTTTCAATTACAGATCATATGCAGCCTTTTGAACGTAAGCCAATGAAACAGACAACACCTAACGAAGTGGCAGTTTTAAAAGAAATTTTGAAAAAAAACTCTTGGGTATAATGATGCCAATTAAATCTCAATTCGGTAATCGAATCCTGGGTGGAACAAATTCGCCTTTCGTAATTGCAGAAATGGCTTGCGCGCACGATGGAAGTTTTGATAAGGCGAAAGCACTTATTGAAGCTTCTGTAAAGGCAAATGCAGATGCTGTTCAACTACAATTTTTTGTACCAGATGAAACGGTTACTCCAAGTCATGAAGCTTATACAATCTTATGTGATATTGCATTTTCAGATGCTCAATGGAAAGAGTTATTCGATTTCGGTAAGCAAAAGGGAATTCAAGTTTTTGTCTGCACATATGATGTGCCGAGTGTTAAGCTAGCTGCATCTTTGGGTGCAGATGGAATTAAACTGAATTCATCTGATTTGTCTAACCCTGAGGTACTTATCGAGGTGGCGAAATCTGGAATTCCGCTGACTCTAGGCACTGGGGCGTCTACCATGGAGGAAATTGCCCGAGGAATAGCAACATTGGAGGAAAACGGGGCGGAGAATATTATTTTAATGCATGGCGTTCAGAACTTCCCAACAGGCATTGACGATCTTAATATCAGCAGAATTAATCTTTTAAGAAGTGTTTTTCCAGATTATGAGGTAGGCTATGCTGATCATACCGAAGGTGGTTCTGAGTTTAGTTTAAAGGCAGATTTAGTGGCAATCGGTTTGGGTGCGTCAGTTTTAGAAAAGCACATAACCCTAGATCGTTCGGAAAAAGGGATTGATTATCAGGCAGCATTGGAACCAAAGGAATTTGAGCATTACGTAAATGACGTTCAAATGGCGTTCAGAGCATTTGGGACAAGCAAAATAAAGGACTTTAGTGCAAGCGATTTGAAATACCGTAAGTTTCAGAAAAAGAGTATTGTGGCTAACCGAGATTTAAGCGAAGGGTCTGTTTTGCATAGGACTGATGTGAAATTCGTGAGGAACGAAAACCCTGGACTTCCCCCAATTGAATTTTCAAAAATTGAAGGAAAAATTCTTAATTCAGACATTAAGGAAAATCAGAACATTATCCTTTCAATTGTTAAGCAATAGTTTCATGAAGTATTCTTTTTCAAAACATATCACAATAGGTAATAAGGTTATTTCAAATGATCACCCTGCGTTTATTATTGCGGAAGCAGGTGTGAATCACGGAGGTGATGTGAATCTTGCAAAAGAGCTGATTGATATAGCTGTTCAAAGCGGTGCCGATGCAGTGAAGTTTCAGGCTTTTAAGACTGAAAATCTAATACTCGAATCGGTCGAAAAAGCCCCTTACCAGCAGCAGACAACTTCAGCTAGTGAATCTCAGTTTAACATGCTGAAGAAATTGGAATTGCGCAAGGACCAGTATCAGGAACTCAAAGATTATTGCGAACAAAAAGGAATTATTTTTCTGATTACCCCATTCGATAAATTTAGCTTAGGTCAGCTTGAAGAGCTTGGAGTCGAGGCGTATAAAGTAGCTTCTACAGATACAACTAACCTTCCATTTCTCAAGAAAATTGCATTAACAGGAAAACCAATATTACTCTCTACTGGTATGTCTTTTTTGGATGAGGTTAAGAGTGCAATGCAAACCATTCACGAATTCAATAAGGATGTCGTAATTCTTCAATGCACTGCCAATTATCCAATCGAAGATTCTGAAGCTAATTTGAATGTGATGGATACGTACGGTGCAGAATTTGGCGGGCTTGTTGGATATTCAGATCATAGTGTAGGATTAGGAGCAGCACCATATGCCGTGGCAAAAGGAGCAAAAGTGGTTGAGAAGCATTTTACGATAGATAAGTTAGCGGACGGTCCTGATCATAGAGCATCTCTCGATCCAGCTCAACTTAAAGAGTTTGTGCTTGAAGTAAGAAGGATTGAATTGTTTCTGGGGTCATCAGAAAAAAAACCAACAAACTCAGAAATGCATACAAGAAAGTCGCTTCAAAAGTATTTAGTCGCAGCTCGAACTATAAAAGCAGGGGCATTGATTAAGGAAGAGGATCTAGTTGCCAAACGCACGGGCGGTGTTGGTATTTCTCCCATTAAGTATTTAGATTTAGTCGGAACAATTGCCAAGAGAGATTTTAACATCAACGATATTATTGATGCGTAAATCAATATCAGTCATAGGAGCGGGTGGTCATTCAAGGGCAGTGGTGCAATTACTAATGGATGAAGGTTTTGACGTAGAGGGAGTATACGATGATTCTTTTTCAGGACAGGATGAAAAAATTGTCGGGGTTCCTTTAAAGGGATTTGTGAGTTTAGTTCCTAAAGGAAGTGAATGTGTTTTGGCTATTGGTGATAATTACAGTCGAATGGAATATTTCGGGAGTCTTTCTAATGTCTTGAAAACAACCGTCAGTCATGCTTCAGCTATAGTCTCTTCAAGTGCTAAACTTGGACAAGCGAACTTAATAATGCCAAGAGCTTTAATTGGGGCAGAAGCAATAATTGGGGATAATAACATTATCAATTCTGCCGCGGTTATTGAGCACGAAAGTGTCATTGGTAATCATTGTCATATCTCAGTCAATGCTACCATTTCAGGTAGAGTGAAAATTGGCAATTCATGCATGATTGGAGCTGGTAGCTTTATCCGAGACTATATTTCCATCTGCGATAATGTTATAATTGGTGCAGGTGCTGTGGTTATTAAGGATATTTCAGAACCAGGCACGTACGTTGGTAATCCAGTAAAACGCATCAAATGATTTACGTTTCAAGCTCATGCGTCAAGTTTCCGAAAATTTCGGACAGTGTTAAGTTTTTGGCTGAGAATGGATTTCAAAATATAGAACTGTCAGGTGGAACTACTTTGTATCCCGACATAGAGAATAATCTACTTGAACTTAAGGAGAAGCATGAGCTCAACTTATTGTGTCATAATTACTTCCCACCACCAGAAAAGGATTTTGTGCTGAATTTGGCCTCACTGAATGATGAAATATCTGAAATGAGTCGTGACCATGTAATTAAGGCTTTGAGATTATCAAAATCATTGGGTGCTGATAAGTATGCTTTTCATGCGGGCTTTTTGCTTGATATTCCATTGTCAGAAATAGGATTGAAAGTCAAAAGACGTTCTCTTTTTGACCGATCGAAAGCAATTGAAAGGTTTGCCGAAAACTTCAATTATGTAATGAAAGAAGCCGAGGTAAGTGGGGTAAAGGCCTATGTCGAAAACAACGTTTTGTCATTGCAAAACTTTGAAGAATACAATAAGGTAAATCCATTTTTATTTACTGATTCTTCAACAATGACTGAGCTAGAGCGTTTGAATGGATTTACTCCGTTGATCGATTTGGCGCATCTGAAAGTCAGTTGCAATTCACTTGGCTTGGATTTTAAAGATCAAGCAAGTCAATTGTGTGATCAGACAGATTATATTCACTTGAGTGATAATGATGGTCTAACCGATTCCAATGGGACGTTAAATTCAAACTCAGAAATATTTCGTTTTCTGAAAGGATCCAAACTGAAAGACAGAGATTTTACATTAGAAGTTTATTCATCATTCGATGATTTGAAGAGTAGTTATAATTTGATAAATGATTTGATGAGATGAAAGGGTCGATTTGTGTTATAAATTCCTCTGTTCGTGATGTGTTGACTTCAATTAATGAAGAGCCATCTGGAGTGGCTTTTGTAATAGATCAACAAGAACGACTAATTGGTGTGCTCACCGATGGGGATATTAGAAGAATGCTGCTCAATGGAGTTGATCTCAACGCTCAAATTGCACAAGAAGATTTGGGTTCTTATGTTTTCGCAAATCAAGGCGAGAAACTCGAGGACATCTTAAAAAAGACGGATAAGAAGGTTCGGATAATCCCCATCATTGATACCGAAGGAAAGCCAGTAGATTACTTTAGATATGAGCATAGGGTTAAAATGATTCCGGTTGCTGAACCAAAGCTTAATGGCAATGAGTTCAAATATTTAACGGATGCTTTTTTGTCAACTTGGATCTCTAGTGCTGGCGCTTACATTAATCGATTTGAATCTGAATTCTCAGAGTACTGCGGAGCGAAGTATGGTGTTGCAGTATCAAATGGAACTGTAGCCATTCATCTGGCGTTAGAGTCATTCGGAATCGGAGAAGGAGATGAGGTTATCGTTCCTGATTTGACATTTGCGGCTACGATTAATGCAGTCTTACATGCCAACGCTACGCCTGTAATTGTCGATGTTGACCCTGTGTCATGGTGCATCAGTCCTGAAGCAATTGAAAAGGCGATTACACCAAAAACAAAAGCCATCATTCCAGTTCATGTTTATGGACAACCATGTGATATGGATCCGATAATGGCGTTAGCTGAAAAGCATAATCTCTTTGTTGTTGAAGATGCAGCAGAAGCTCATGGAGCAGTTTACAAGGGGAGAAAAGTTGGTTCAATCGGACATGCCGCAACATTTTCTTTTTTCGGTAATAAAATTATTACAACAGGAGAAGGAGGGATGGTCGTAACGAATAGTGACCAACTGAATGATAGAATGAGGGTCCTGAGAGATCATGGAATGAGTAAACAAAAACGCTACTGGCATGAGCATATCGGATATAATTACCGGATGACGAACTTACAGGCGGCAATTGGTTGTGCTCAATTGGAGAGAATAGATGAAATCATTGCAGATAGAGCAGAAATTGAAAGTAAATATCAATCAGTATTGGCTGACTTTAGTTTTGTGAAATGGCAGCCAAAAATAGATGGTAATAAACGTGTCACATGGTTAGTTGCGGCTTTGTTAGAAGACGGCATTGATAGAGATGGAGTTATTCAGCAGCTAAGGGATAATGGAGTTGATGCGAGGCCATTTTTCTACCAACTAAGTGATATGCCTATATATTCCACTTACGTTAGCGGAAATCTTGATGCTAGTAAATTGCTTTCGCGTCAGGGATTAAATCTTCCTACCATCGATGGTGTTGACTTCGATCGTGTTGTAAAAGCATTTGAAGAAATCAAAGAAACGTTCAAATAGAACTGTCAGCTCACGTATTGATTAATCCTGAGAAGGCTTTCTTCATTTTACTGAGCAGATCATTGGATGATTCCTTGGTATTGTGAGAGCGCATAACCATTCTCTCACGTCCTTCTTTAATGTTACCTCCAAAATGAAAGGTGTCGCTGTCAAAAATGATTAGCGTTCCTGCCTTCCCTTCAACAGGGATGAAATCGTCTAACGTGAATCCCAAATCTTCGTAATCCCTAAGTATTCTGTTTTTGATATTGGGAATCTTTTTCACCTCTTTATGAGATTTTTCTCGAAGTTCTTTTCCTTTTTGCGCAGTGCCAGGGATGCATTTAAACGCTCCGCTATCCTCATCAACATCGGTCAAGTAAAGGAAAAATTTAAATGACCAATCTTGATCAAAATGAGGGTGTCCGTTATTCGCAAGATCTTCAGTTGCGTTATATTCTTGGGTGATGTAGAGGGCATTTAACAAATAGTGCTTCTCTCCCATAAAGGCCGTGGCGGTCTCTTTGATAAAAGGTTGCGTGAAATAGGAATGCAAAATCGGATGCTTCGCAACTTCTTTCTGGGTGCGCAAAGCTGCATATCTTCCAAACTTATATTCAGAAGCGCCACCCATTTCATCGAGTATTCGAAGACCTTCCTTTTTCAAGGATTCAACATTTTGACAGAAGTCTTCGATAACCACAATACCATTGCGGTTTAATTCTTTAACTACATCTTCTGGAGATGCTTGGTTACTTACTTTAGGTAATATCATCTTATTTAAATCGGTAAAGCTACATGCACAGACAAAATAATGATTTAAAACGGAGTCCAAATAATTAGGAAGGATTTAAAAAACTTAAAATTGCACATAATAGACTGCGTGAACACTTCGATTTGTTGATAGGTATTTGCATTGAAAGTGTAATATTCTCGTAAAAAATGTCAGTTAAAAATCACTGATAATACATGAACAGGGTTGGATATTTAGATGGACTCCGGGGTTTGGCAGTTATGTTCGTGTTTTTGTCCCATACATCGGGACGTGGTCAAGCTTTGGCTCCATGGCTTGACTTTGCAGGTATTGGGCACATTGGAGTTTATCTCTTTTTTACGCTATCCTCTTTTCTTTTGGGTTTGGGCCTTTTTTCTAGAACCTTAGATATAAAAGCTCTAAAAAAATTCTTTATTAAGCGCTTTCTTCGAATAGCGCCATTGTATTACGTAGTGGTTTCTGGAGTGTTCATTGAACAGCTGATTTTTGGTTCTTATCATAAATTGTACCTCCATATTTCTAATGGATGGACGGGCTATTTTGAGCACTTAATATTTTATCGCGGTGATGGAGTGTTTTGGTCAATAGTATCCGAGATGCAATTCTATTTATTAGTTCCAATAATGGTGATGATACTTATCAAGTGGAGGTCTAAAGGATTGATGTTTCTATTTTTATTGGCGGGTCTGAATGCTGCTCTTTATCTACTCAAGTTTGGTATGAAAATCGAGTGGATTCATTATTTCTCACCAAATACTCTTGAAAGAGGGACTTTCATTGACGTTTTTATTCCTGGCCTCGCCATGGCTTATTTAGTAAATTTTGAATCTGATTTACTAGATAGGTATGAGAGACAAATCCATCTTTGGGCAACGGGTATATTCTTCGTTTTGATATTGGTGACTGTTGGTCTTATCTCCAATAATTTTTTAGGTTTAGAAAGACCGTTTTTTGGATTTAGATTCTTCTCCTTATTTTTTGGTTTAGTTTTTAGTTTATTCACTTATTCCCTATATAAGGGAAATCCATATGTTGGAGCTGTTTTTAATTTCAGACCCCTCAAGCATATTGGGGTTATTGGTTTTTCTTTTTATCTCCTTCATTTTGCAGTGCTTCGAAGGGTTAATATGCTTGAAATTGCCTCGCAACTTAAATTCCTACTATCGTTTACCTTGGTTGTTATCGTTGCGACAGTCTTTTTCTATCTCATTGAAAAACCATCTATGAATCTGTCTCACAAATTGATTTCAAGATGGCTGAAGAAATCTGATTAATTCCGTCAATCTTTGAAGAAATCTGATTAATTGAGTTAAATAGTTTGAATAATCTGGTGTTTGTGTGTAATCTAGATAACCTTGCATATGGGAATTATCCTTAGACAAGCTGCTAAGTCGGCAGTTGCTACTTATGTTGGGATTGCCATTGGTGCCGTCACCATGCTCTATTTGTTTCCAAAATTCTTGGATGCACGGGAGATTGGACTTGTCAAGACAATCATAGATATGTCTGGCTTGGTGGCGCCATTTATAGTGTTCGGCACTGGCCACGTCATAAAACGATACTATAATGACTTCAAGGAGAATGATACGGATGGGGGCATAGTATTTACAAATTTTTTAGTGCTTCTATTTTTTACTGCCGTAAGCTCAGTGCTTTATTATTTTCTCAAAGATCTTATCGCTGGCGCCTTTTATGACAAATCGCCGGAGCTAATATCTTATCTCTATATTCCTTTATTTGGAGGGATTATGTCGGCCTATTTTTTCTTTTTCAGGTCTGTATCGGTTGTTTTTCTTAGGACAACAGTGCCAACAATTTTGAACACAACGGTTACCCGTTTTTCAGTAGCTGTTTTATTAATTCTTTATGGGTTTTGGCCTGTTCTCACTCGCACAGAATTCGTGTATACTTATATGGCATTGTATTACTTATTTCCATTGATACTCCTGTTGATTTACTTAGCTTGGTTGAATCAAGGAAGGCTAATGATACCAGCCGTATCTAAAATGAAGGAAATTGTAAAACGTACGTCACAGTATAATTTCACTTTAGTTACAGCTAGTGTTTCAGGTGTCATTATTCAAATATCCGATAGCCTAATGATCAGCTCGAAGGAGGGGCTTGTCTCTAATGGTATTTATGCTATTTCCTTTTATATGGTATCCGTTATATCCATTCCACGGAGAACAATTGCTGAAATCTCATTTCCCGTGATTCGGAAGTTGATTCTGCGTGATAATTGGGCTGAAGTGCAAGACATTTACTTCAAGTCAAGTATCAGTCAGTTTTTATTGGGCTTCGTTGCATTTGCAGTTATTTGGTTTAATGCAGATGATATTTTTGAATTAATGCCGAATGGAGAGCAATATGCGGCAGGAAAATATGTGATACTATTTATTGGGATAGGGATGCTTTTTGACTTAATCACTGGAGTCAATCGCCAAATTATTGAGGCATCTAAAGTGTATAGATTTAACTTGTTTGTGAATATTATCTTGAGTGTTTTAGCGATCGTGCTCAATTTAATTCTCATCCCACGATACGGTATTATAGGAGCCGCAGTCGCATCCATGTCTTCGCTTGTAATTGTCAATTTACTGATGATCTTTATTGTATACCATTATTTTAAAATATGGCCATTTTCAAGGCAATCGATGAAGTCATTATTGCTTATCCCTCCGCTGATAGTTTATTACTTTTTTCAATTCAATAGCGATAACCCATTGTTAGATATGTTCGTGAACAGCACTTTGATCTGTGGATATTCTGGATTGAGTATATATTGGCTTAAAGTATCGCCTGATTTTAATACTATTGTTCACCAACTTTTAACACGATTAAAGCGCTAAAATGAAGGTATTGGATTGGAGTCCGGAGAGTGACTCATTTTTAAAAAAGAAAGAGATTGAAATACACAATCTCTATCACGGTGAGTTAGCGAAAAATTCGTTTCAGAAGAAGGAAATTTTTGGCAGAAGGTCCATTAAGATGCGTATTCGTGCATTGAAGCGTCTACTAAGAATGACGGGGCACTCAACATTCACAGGCAAGGTGCTGGATGCGGGAGCTGGAGATGGCTGGTGTTCGGCATATCTATTGGAGAATTATCCTTCTCTTGAGGAGATTTATACCATGGAGATTAATGAGAATGCCATACAATCACTCATTCCAAAAGTTATTGACACGGTGAATGGAGATAACGAAAAGGTAAACTTGGTTAGGGGAAGTTTTAATAATATCCCCTTAAAAAACCATTTTGACTATGTAATAACGATGGGGGCGCTTCATCACTCAGACAATTTATACCAATCCTTTAAGGCAATTTTTGATTCTTTAAAAGATGGCGGTTATTTCCTTGCCCAAGAGCCTTTTTTAAGGGATACAGTTTCTAATGATTTTTATCATAACCGAGGAGCCGAGACAATTAATTTCAAGGGATTGGTTGAAGTAAAGAATGACGATCGAACAGATATTTTTTACCGTCTTTGTGAATACCGAACTGCAGCTTATCATGCAGGATTTGATATAGAAGTAAAAGATATTAGTCTGGATAGAGCCAACTGGAGGCGAATCTTTATGAATGCTGTAAAAGGTAAAACTCAAACATATAATTTGGTTTTTTGCGCCCACAAACCTAAGGCTGCTAGACCTCGCGTTCCAACGGCTTGGGAGGAATAGTGTAAATAGCAGCTTCAGCCGGCTTAGAATAGCTTTAAAATTTGATGAATGGTTGATTTTAGACAGATGACCATACTAATAGCTGAAGTTGTTGCCAAAAATGTAATTTGCTCATGCCTTAATAGATTTAATGGCACACAGCTTTCACAAGCTTGATTAAATGAACGCATTAGAAAGAAATTGAAAACCACTTTGACCGTGTTTGTGTTTAGGGATTTGGATGCTACTGAAATTGCTGAAGTACGCTCTGCTTTTGCTAGAAATGACATCAAGGTTCTAACATTCGAAAGCAGAGTTCAAGAAAGCTTAAAGGATCAAGGAATATCATCTGCATTGTTTGAAGGACCTTCTAAATCTGAATTGATTTCGGAGTTCATGCAGGAGATTTTGGAGTTTGGTCATAAATCATTTGCAGAGTTACATTCAAAGCTGATTGATACTACTTCCTATAGTGAACAGTTTTATCCTTGGTTCATGATCAGGAATAAGCTATTTCTAGATCTGCATGAACTTTACGTTGAATACAGATGGTTTTTCTTGGCTAAGAAAGACCATGGAAATACTGGACAGCTTCAAATATTTTCTAGCCACAGCGCTTTGAACTCATTGGTCAGGGCTGAGGTGATTTCTGGTGATTCGGTTTCAAGACCAAGGGCTAAAAAAGAACCCATTAAATATGCTTTAGTTTTTTTAGCCAGGTTCTTTTTGGGCCTTTTCAAACCAATTCGAAAAGGGCAGCATATATTTCTCAATTCATCCTTTGTTGCTCATAAGATTTTTAGTCTTGATGGCACTCGTTTGATCGATGGCGATTTTTACTATGGTTATCTGCAAGATGAGTTGAAGGAATCGAGCGACTTCAGTAATCTATTGATGCTGAAGAACTATGGTGCAGTTGCTTTGCCAAAGTTTAAGGATTGTCTTAAGCCATTTAAGAATATTGCTAATTTTCAGTTTTACGAGACATTTGCAGGCTTAGGTCTGTTGAATGTGAATCGTCTTCAAAGGATTTTTTCATATCGAAATGGACTTAAAAGAAATATTTCGGAGGCATTGACGAATGCTCAGGGTTTTGATAGTATGATTCTTAATCAGTTATTAAAAGCATCGGATTTACTTGTTGTGTCTGCATTTAGATATGATTTGGGACTAGCTATTCTCAAGAAGCTTAAACCACAGTCCATTGGTGGTGATGATGAACTAACATTCTTGAAGTATCCCTTGATTGCTGCTGCGAAGCAATTGGGTGTGCCATCATTTGGTCTTCAACATGGCGGAATCAGCTCATCTAACTTGAATTATTCGTTTTTGGAGAAGGATGTGAAATACGATCCATTTCCGGATGTCACTATGACCTGGGGTGATTATGTATTGGATAGATTATGCAAACAGTCTTCATATCCAGAAGGAAAAGTCAAGGTAGTCGGACAAGTTAGAACCGATGTTGTGAAACCATTGCTCGAGCAACCAAAATCTTCTATACTGACAGATTATAAGGAGGGAGAAACAATAGTGCTTTTCGCAAGTCAGCCTATATATCATCAACCGGAGATTAGAAAACGATTGTTAATGGATGTTCTGACGCTTCAAAAAAACCATCCGAGTCTTCGCGTGATCATTAAACCCCATCCCAATGAGAAAAATGATATGTCCTTTTTTGAAGGCATAGCAAAGGAAGTAGGAGTGAAGCCAGAAATAAGGTTTGACGATTTGTATGGATTACTGGCCGTGACTGATATTATGATTACGTATTACAGCACAGCAGGAGCTGAAGCGTTATATTTTAATAAAGAGCTTTTGGTGGTTGATTACAACGGAATTGACTCTGCCAATTACATTAAAGACGGTGTTGCTAGGCATTGCGAGGATTACAATACGTTGGAAGAGACGGTTAAAAGTGTGATTGATGGTAACGCCAAAGACATATCCGAGACCAGAAAGAATTATCTAAACAGAAGGGTTTACAGCATCGATGGAAATTCAAGGTTTCGAGTAATAGAAGGAATTCGAGCACTTGGCAAAAACTAAGTTTTACGGTCACAAGCGCTATTATGGCTTTTTCTTAAAAATAAAATGTGCTTCTCTAATGATCTTTTATCATTTTCGAACCTTTAACTGCACTCTTAGCAAATGATCGCAATTATCAATTACAATATGGGCAACCTAAGGTCTGTCGAGAAGGCATTCAAGAGGATTGATGAGCCATGTATTGTAACCAACGATCACGAAACGATTTCTAATGCAGACAGAATCTTATTACCAGGAGTAGGGCATTTCAAAAATGGTATGGCGGAGCTTGAAAAGTCAGGTTTAATTCCTTTGATAAAGGGACTTGCTTTTGAACGAAAGAAACCATTCTTGGGCATATGTTTGGGTATGCAGTTGCTTTCGAATTTTAGTGAAGAAGGATCAACAAAAGGGCTTTCTTTTATAGATTCGGAGACGAAAAAATTTCCTGATTTAGGTCATTTAAAAGTCCCTCATATAGGGTGGAATACGCTAGATCAGAACATTACGCATCCTTTGTTTGATGGCATTTCTACTGACAAGCAATTTTACTTTGTTCACTCCTACTATGTGGAATCTACGAATAGCGATAACGTTTTAACCGAGACGGAGTATGGCATTCGATTTACCAGTTCTATGGTTAGAGAAAATATTATTGGAGTTCAGTTTCATCCAGAAAAAAGTCATAGTCAGGGACTGAGACTTTTGAAAAATTTTGCATCCTTTAATGTTTAGACCACGAGTCATACCATGCTTGTTGCTCCATAATGGTGGTTTGGTTAAGACCAAGAACTTTGCTGATCCGAGATATTTAGGCGATCCTATTAATGCGGTCAAGATTTTCAATGATGCTGAGGCGGATGAATTGATCTTTTTAGACATTGATGCATCAAAAAATGGGCAAACCATTGATCCTGAAATCGTGAAAGGGATTTCAGATGAAGCTTTTATGCCTTTTGCAGTTGGGGGTGGAATAAACCACGTGGATGACATTCGAAAAATGATTGATGCAGGTGCAGAGAAAGTGATTATAAACTCTGCTTTTTATGCGAACCCAAGCTTGGTTGAACAAGGCGCTGCCATATTTGGTAGCCAAGCTATAACATTATCCATTGATGCTCAATGGAATGAGGTGACTTCAAGCTATAATCTTTATTCAAAAGGTGCTTCCGTAAAGCATGATGTTTCATTAGAGGGTCAAGTCATGCGAGCTCAAGAGTTTGGAGCAGGAGAGATAATGATCAATGCGATTCATAAGGATGGAACAAGGATGGGTTACGATGCTGAACTTATTGATCGCGTGTCGAAGATTTCTTCTGTTCCGATCATAGCCTGCGGTGGTGCCAATTCAAGTGATGATTTTGCTGAAGGTCATAAAGCAGGAGCTTCAGCTCTGGCTGCAGGAAGTATGTTTGTTTTTGTTGGGCGTAAAAGTGCTGTGATGATCAATTATCCCGAATTAGAAGATTTGAACGAAGTATTCAATGGCTAAAAAATATCAAATATGTAAGCGTTGTGTGATGGATACGAGTGATCCTCAAATTACTTTTAGTTCGGAAGGATATTGCAATCACTGTGAGGATTATTTGTCAATGCGCGGAAATCAACAATCTGCTAAGAAAGGTTTGAAAAGTGAACTCAAGGCAATAGTTGAAGAAATCAAGCAAAAGGGAAAAGGAAAAGAATATGATTGTCTCATTGGTTTAAGTGGTGGTGTAGACAGTTCCTATTTGGCTTATTTAGCGGTTAAGGAATATGGACTTCGTCCATTGGCTGTTCATCTAGACAATGGCTGGAATTCTAAACTAGCGGTGAAGAACATCAACAACACTATTATCAGCCTTGATATTGATCTTCATACTCATGTAATTGATTGGAATGAATTCAAGGAGTTACAATTGGCTTATTTAAGATCATCTGTTATTGATATTGAGGTGCCCACTGATCATGCTATTAGAGCTGCACTGTACAAAACAGCTGAGGAGAATGGAATAGAATACTTATTGAGAGGATATAATAGAAATACAGAGAGCATTATACCAAAGGCTTGGACATTCTTAAAGATTGACAGAAAGAATCTTTTGGACATTAACAAAAAGCATGGTAAAGGAACCTTGAATACTTATCCAATAATCGATAGTAAGCGCATCAGTGCATTAAAAAAAAACGGTCTCAAAACGTTTGCCCCGCTGAATTATATAGATTTCAATCAGGAGGAAGTAGAGGAGATTATTAAGGCTGAATTAAAATGGAAGTCTTATGGTGGGAAGCATCATGAGTCTGTTTTTACGAGATTTTATCAAGGTTATATCCTTCCTAAAAAGTTTGGAATTGATAAAAGAAGAGCACACCTATCGACTGAGATTTGCAATGAAATTCTTTCTCGTGATGAAGCCTTATCTCTGCTCAAAGAATCTCCGTATGACGAAGAACAGTTGAAATTGGATTATGATTATGTGGTTAAGAAGTTTGATTTGACCAGTGAGGAGTTTGATCAAATTATGGCAATGCCAATCCGTTCTCATTTCGATTATGAAACCGAGATGAAATCCAAGATTAGAAAGAAAGTACTTGATCCTAGAAACCCTGTTTATCGATTCTTCAAACAAAGAAGAAACCTCAAATAAGTTCTAATTGTAATTATACTCTTGGAGTAATTCTGCAGTGCCTGTCTCAATTGCGGAAATCTCTGGTGCGGTGAGATCATTTTTATACCTGCCAATATTATGCTTGGATAAGTCTATTTCCAGCAGCCTTGAATGGTATTCGATTCCAAGGAAACCACAAATCTCATGTACAGTTTTTTCAGGTTTGTCAATCAAGTTCTCAAACCTGATTTCTTTGAATTGAGTGCTATCCAGTTGCGATTTTTGGGTTTGCCATTGGCTCATCACCGCACTGTACCATGCAACCAGATCATTGATGTTGTTCGGTGCCCATCGCTGCGACTTTAGAGAGCTGATGACATCCCTTGGGTCACGAATGATATGAATCATTTTACCCTCAGGAAACATCGATAGAAGATCCCCTGCATAAAGCAGATTATGCGTGTTATCTTCTTGTAAAATCGGTTTTTTCTGATCTTGACAAATGGCGTCAAAACACTTTTTTAGAAAAGATCTTATTATAGGTTTTAAAGCTTCTTTAGATTGAGGCGCTGAAAAATACATCTCATTATTCTCGATACCTTCTTTGGTTCCAGGCCAGATCCCGGGGTGTTTGAACGAGGTTAAATCATGGATAAGCCCTTTGACGTAGATTGAGTATCCAGGTATATGTTTGTCCAATTCCCATCCTGCATAAGCTGGACCGCTGAGTAGGAGCTTATCTGTGCTTTTAGAAGCCTCAACTTTCTTTCTTTTTTCATCTGATTGATCAGCCAGTGAGAGTAAGAAGGTCTCTAAGCGCTTGATTTTATGATCTGCTCCATAAGGCGACCAACTCGCTGGATATGAGTTGTAAAAATCTAAAACACCATCTGGGTCAATGGTGAACCGGTATTCAAATGGCAGTGAAGCCATCTCAGGATGCTGGCTGAATATTTTCTTTAAAATATTTGTTCCAGATCTCCCCGACCCTGTGATGAATATTATTTCTGTTGATTGGCTCATCGAATAATCAATCGGATCGCTTCAAACGCTTCAGCAAATTCAACTTGCACTTGAAGCCCCCGGTAATTTGCAGCACTTCTAATTAATTTATCCTTTGCGTAAAGTCGCTTTGATTGGGAAGCATAACACTCCATTGCAGCTACTTTTTTACGGATATCGTCTTCCTCTAATTCAACGAAGCACTGCGTTGCAAACTGGTAATTATTCCAAATAAACTCATATCCGAAAATGGTGATGTTTTTGAAGGCGCGTTTGGCTTCTAGGTGAATGGTTCCATGGTCTTGATGCACATCAAACCCTGAAGGACAGAATACTAGATCAGGCTTATGTTCTTTATTTAACCTCACCATATCTTCCAGAATAGCCTGTCTATCACGCGTGAAATAGCGCACTTGGTAGTTCAAAATAACCAAGTCGCTTTCAGGAATTCCGAGTGTTTTGGTTGCTTCTCGCACTTCCTTTGATAAGACATCTTTTGGAAATCCTTCTGGAACAGATTCTTCGCATGTTGAGAATGCAACGTAAATCACGCGTTTGCCAAGAGAAATAAGCTTGTGTATGGTTCCTCCACAACCCAACTCACCGTCATCCGTGTGAGGAGCAAGAACTAATACTGTGTCAAATGATTCAAGTGCTGATGTTTTCATATTCCATGTCAAATTCTGTGCAAACTTCATCAATCGAAGCCAATCGGCCTCCTAAATTTAATATCTCTTGTGAGAGTGATTCCTTTGATGTGCTGGTCTCTAAGTCCTTTTCATCTATAATTAAATAAATGGGACAATTCTTTTCGATGGATATGTTATTCGCATTTGAAAAGGTCCTAGTCCAGTGTTCATCGAGTTTTAGAACGGGTAGAATAAGCATCCCATTGGTCTCTCTATGGGGTTGGCTAAACTCCAAATCATCGGATTCGATTGAGTTTATTGATTTCCCAATTGTGGACTTATAGCCTCTCATTTTTAAGGACTCTAACAATGGCTGATACTCTTTGAAATTAGATATTGCTTTGATATAAGCCATGGGTCTTTGATCTTTTGTCATTAAAGATTTTAGGAATTTGCGCTGCCAAGCGTTTCCACCACTCAGGGAATCCTTAAAAAGACTGAGATCTAAAATGTCTATCGTTTGATACGTTTCTTCATTGATAAATGTCAATACTAACTCAGCCTTGTCTGAATGGTGAGGACTCAATCGATATGCTTTGAATGGAGGAAACGTCATCGCTCTTTTAAAACGATCTGTTTTGATTTCACTCCAAAAAGCATTTACTTGACCACCAAATGGTTCTCCTCGCAATTGATATGTGGCCTTACTTGAGTTTTGAGGGGTAAGAGTATAAGAGTTGTCTAAGAATTTTCGAAGTGTTAATTTAACCAATTCAACCGCTGAATCGTTGACTTTTTGATATAATGATGCTGCAGTTTCATTGTTGGAAATGTCGAATGCAATCTGATCTACTATCGGTCCATCGTCCACACCTTGAGTCATTTTATGGAAAGTGACACCTGCTTTTTCATCGCCATTGATGATCGCCCATGGTCCTGGTCTTGAGCCTCGATTCGCTGGCAATAAAGCGGTGTGAATATTGAAAACACCAAGTTTCGGAATGTTCAATATCGCCTCCTTGAAAAGTTCACTCCAAAAACATGATACGATGAGATCAAGATTCAGAGAAGAAAGTAATTCCAAGGAAGCATGAGAGTTGACCTTCATGCTGTCATAAACAGGAATCCCTTTTTCTCTTGCCAAAATTTCCAGCGATCTATGCCCTAGGTCATGCCAGGTATTCATGCCAGGCTCTCTATCACGAGAAAAAACACCAAGCACTTCATAGCCGTAATCGAGCATTGTCTCTAAAATGACACAGCTGAGTTCCTTACTTCCTATGATGAATGCTCTCACTTATTGATCTGATTAATGACATCATTTAACTGCTCAGTGCATCCTAAGCGGCTGTAGTTTTTATAATTTTCGTTTCCAGTGTTCGCCAGTTCTTTATTTGACAGATAGCTCACAAAGGCATTGCTAATCATCTGTTTTATTCCCTTCTTATCTGAATAATCTAACATACCTTCTTTCCCACAAAACGATAGAATTTCAGCTGCATTGCCATCTTTAGGCCCGATGCTAAGTATTGGTCTTCTTGAGGCAAGGTATTCAAAAATTTTACCGGTAATAATACCCTTGTTGTTTTCACTTTGCGGCACTGGAAGAAGCAACATGTGTGATGAGTGCATAATATTGATCGATTCCTTATGCGGAACGAAGGGTTGAACCTTAATCACCTTCTCCATTCCTAATTCTTTCCATGAGGCTAGAATTCCTTGATCCACATTTCCAGTTACTTCAAGACTGAAGTTGTTCTTAAACTGTTCGTCCTCTGCTAATTCCTTAATTGCTTGCCATAAAGCTTTGCAATTTTGATTGGACTTTAAGTTGCCAGTGTAAGCTAGAATGAATTTTTCCCGAGGAATAATATTCAAGGCATCGAAGTCTTCTTCATCATATCCATTTGGAATGAAAGTGATTTTTTCTGAGCGGTTACTTAACTTATCTTTCATTGCTGGAGAAGCAACAACTATTGCCGAAGCGCTAGAAAGCACAAGGTCTTCGAGAGCTTTATCTCTTTTTTTGGATTTTTCTGTTCTATTGAGAAACGCATTATAATAAATGGTTGTCCATGGGTCGCGCATATCTGCAATCCAAGGAATTCCGGTTTCTCTTTTTAAACGCTCTCCAATTAAATGAGTGCTGTGAGGCGGGCCAGTAGTTATGATACAATCAGGCTTTTCCGCATTTATTATTTCTTGGGCTTTTTTGTAGGCGAAGGAATTCCATCCTTTACGAGCATCAGGGATAAAGAAATTGGCTCGCACATAGTTGGCCAGCTTTGATAAGGTTGAAGGATTGTCTTTCAAATTTCCCATACCAACTTCCACAGAACGGCCTTTTTTGCCGCGCAAAGCATTGTACAAGGCAAATGGTTCGATAGTTTTTGTGCGATGAACCGCTAAACCAATTGGAATATCTTTTAACAGAGTTTGATCAACACTCGGATAGCTACCATTTTTCACCGTTATAACGGTAGACTGAACATTGAAGTGAGGAAGATACTTACTGAATTTTAACCATCGCTGAACCCCTGGACCAGATCCAGGAGGCCAGTAATAGGTCAATATCAGCGCTTTTTTCAAGGTCTATTCTTCTCGTTTTTTGACGTAAAGAAATAGCATTCCGGCTGCGAATAGTGCGAATATCACAGATCCTGCAAGCGATAGGTTCTTACCTATTTGGTAGGAAGAAGGGTTAAACTTCATTTCAATGGTATGATCTCCTGCGGGCACTTTTACCGTTCTTAGAATGTAGTTAGCTCGATATATTTCAGCCGGCTGACCATCTACAAATGCCATCCATCCATCGGGATAGTATACTTCAGAGAAGACAGCCAATCCATCTTGAGTGTTGCTGGATGAATACTTTAAGTATTTCGGTGTTATTTCGTCCAATTTGATACTCGCATTAGAAGCCTTCCCAAAATTATAGCCATAAATTTCCTCGCTAAAGTCTGAGTGGATGATCGCTGTTTTCAAAGGATCAAAATTGGCCAGTGAAGACATTTCTGCATCTGCCGAATTCACTTGCTTAACCTCTTCAACAAACCATGCATTGCCGCATGCTGTTCTATTCAGAACCGCACCTCCAGGATTGTTATCCTGAATGATGTAATATTTCGTGTTGAGCATGTTATAAACAGGCATTTGAAAAGCAACATCCGGGTTCAGTAATATGCGCTGATCAGCCTGCATCAAACCTTGATTCAATTTTTGAAGTTGAGTAGAAAGTTCGTTTTCTATCAGGTCTTGATACCTTCTTAACTTGGCCGCATGATGACCTCCAACATTTTCATGGTAATAGCAAGTTTGCCCGTCAGTCCATGGGTTCAATGTTGCATTCAATACTCGATAGTGAGGATCTTTGTCTTGTAAAATTGCGAGGTCTGCAGGTGAAGGAGCAAACTTTGCATCCCATTCGCGCTTAGCGATAAAATCATCATTGTCTAAATAGCGTTTACTTACACGCCACATATCGCCAGTAAATACAACGCCAAGAACTACAATGACGATTGTAAGACTCATTTTTCCTTTTTGATAAAACCATATAAGTCCGGCAGTAATCGCCATGATTACGGCACTTATCATCCAATCAGAAAGATATCTTCCTTTTCGATCTGCCAATAAAGCTTGATACACTGCGTCAATGCCCCATGGAGAGTTTTTAGTTTGGTATTGCGCGTCTTTCGGGCCAATCCAATCATTCATTAGTCCATAAAGAAGTAGAAGCACCATGATGCCTCCAGCAATGTATATGGACATTTTAAAGGCCTTTTTGAAGTCTGAAGAATCTATCTCTTTATTCAGGATTTTCTGTAATCCAAGTGCACCGAACAATGGGATGGCTAATCCAGCTATAGCTAGGGCCATTGAGGGTGTTCTGAACTTATTATACATCGGGAAGTAATCAAACAGAAATCCAGTGATTACATCGATGTGTCGTCCCCAAGACATAATCAATGAAAGAATAATAATAGTGATCACCCATGCTCTTGTTCGGCCTTTGAAAATGAATAGAGATAGGATGAACAGGAAGATAAATCCAGCTCCGAAATACACGGTTCCTAAAAGAAAAGGTTGATCCCCCACATATAATGGGGCGCGTGCTAGAATTGACTCTTTCTGTTGTCGGTTGAGATTGTAGCCCTTAAGACTTTCTTCTACATTTCCTTTTACTGGAAGCGCTTCACCGGTAGCTCCTCCCATAAATGATGGCACTACCAGCGTAAATGTTTCTAACGGGCCGTATGACCAACGCATGGCATAGTCCTTATCTAAACCAGTTCCGGTAGCTCCTTCACCACCTTGATTGGAAGCGGTAAGCTCTGATTTCTTTCCACGAATGGTTTCAGAGCTGTGCTCATAGGTGTTGTAAACTTTACCAATGTTGGGCAACAATGCAATTAGTCCAGCTGCAACGAGGAGCCCCACATTCTTCATGAGATCAGGTACCGTATTCTCTTTTATAGCGTAGAAGAGGTAAACCGCACCAATTGATAATGAAATCAATAAGTAGTAATACATGATTTGATAGTGATTACTGATCACCAACATACTCAATGACAGCACAGTGACAAATGCTCCGAGATAGCGTTTACCATTCAAGCCTAAAATCAATCCTCCAACGGCAGGCGCAAGAAACCCAATAGATAATACTTTGGTATTGTGTCCTGCCAAAATTGAGACGATTAGGTTACTTGACAGCCCATAAGCCAGCGATAGTACCAGCGCCAACCATGGGTTTACACCCATTATAATCAGTAATAGATAGAACCCAAGAAAAGTAGCAAATATGATGTTGCTAGTTCTCGGCATCCCCAATAAGAGAGCATTTTTTATATAGGTTGTTACGTTTGTCGAAACAACCAATCCTATATGAAAAATGGTCATGCCGCTAAAAACGCGTGTGGTCCAAAGGGCTTCTTCTCCAGTTTCTTCTCTGAAATCTTTGCTTTCTTTCGACTGCGAAATACTTTTAATCGTGTCGTCCTGTGCTAGAATTTTGCCTTGCAAGACAGGTGAGCAGTACAAAATGGCCATAGCGGCCATTATTATTATTGAAACAAGGTGCGGAAGTGCTTTTTTCCAATCCATGAATGAGTAACTTTTAGATAGTAAACAAAGAAATCAAAAAAAAGGAAGGACACAGACCTTGATTTGACAATCATTCAGAAACCTTAAACTTCTTCGAAGTCTACGAATTCATCATCATTTGATTTTGAATCGTTTGTCTTATTTGGGTTTGTTTTTCGAATGATCACCTTTTCGTCTTGGTAAATTTTTTCACCTTCCGTTTTGGTCTTCATCTGATCTTGCATCTTTTGCGTTGCCTTCTTCACAAAATACTTTCCTAGAAGAGGTAATAAGAACCGTGCAATCAATCTGAAAATCAGATAAATTACGAAAGCAATCGCAGCAAATCTTAACAAACCCATTTATCTCGATAAATAAAGATTACGTTCTGAATACACCTTCTTGAAGTACTCATCTTTAAGATCATCAATGAAGTAAATGGATTCGCCAGTTGACTTCATCTCTGGTCCTAATTCCTTTGAAACGTTTTGGAACTTATCAAACGAAAATACAGGAAGCTTGATGGCATACCCTTTCTTGTAAGGTTTGAAGTCGAAATCTTTCACTTTTTTTGCGCCTAGCATCACTTTGGTAGCATAGTTCACATATGGCTCTCGGTAAGCTTTTGCGATGAACGGTACTGTTCTAGATGCTCTCGGATTTGCTTCGATCACATATACTTCTTCATCCTTAACTGCAAACTGGATGTTTATCAGACCCACAGTTTCCAATTCTACAGCAATTTTCTTGGTGTATTCGTCAATCTTTCTGAGCACATTCTCACTTAAATCGAAAGCTGGAAGAACCGCACTTGAATCACCAGAGTGAATGCCAGCTGGTTCGATATGCTCCATTATTCCAATAATGTAGGTGTCTTCGCCATCACAAATAGCATCAGCTTCTGCTTCAATGGCTCCTTCTAAGAAATGGTCTAACAATACATTATTGTCAGGCATGTCGCGGAAAATGTTGATCACATGCGTTTCGAGTTCCTGCTCGTTTATAACGATTTTCATTCCTTGGCCACCTAAGACATAGCTTGGTCTTACCAATAGTGGATAACCCAATACTCGAGACAACTCAATTGCTTCTTCTGCAGTTTCTACTGCTCCGTACTTTGGATAGGGAATATTCAGTTTTTTCAGCGTGTCAGAGAATCGACCTCTGTCCTCGGCTAAATCAAGAGCATTGAAGCTTGTTCCCATGATTTTAATTCCGAAACGCTCTAATTTCTCGGCAAGCTTAAGTGCTGTTTGTCCACCCAGCTGCACGATGACTCCTTCGGGCTGTTCATGCTCGATGATGTCATAGATATGCTCCCAGAATACGGGTTCGAAGTATAATTTATCAGCGGTATCAAAATCTGTAGAAACAGTTTCAGGATTACAGTTGATCATGATCGTCTCATAACCACACTCCTTTGCAGCTAGCACGCCATGAACGCAGCAATAGTCGAATTCAATTCCTTGACCAATTCTGTTTGGTCCTGAACCTAATACAATAACTTTTTTCTTGTCTGACCTCACGCTTTCATTCTCACCTTCAAACGTAGAATAGAAGTATGGCGTTTGAGCTTCAAATTCAGCAGCGCATGTGTCAACCACTTTGTAAACACGATTAACTCCTAGAGCTTTTCGCTTTTCACGCACCTGACTCTCAAGACATTTTAGAAGGTGAGCAATTTGACGGTCTGCATAACCACGCTGTTTCGCATCTAAAAGCAATGATTTCGGAAGAGTTTCTAATGTATGCCCTTCAATAACTTTTTCAATACTGATCAACTCATCAATTTGATGCAGAAACCAAGGATCGATTTTAGTCTTTTCGTAAATAGTGTCGAAGCGAATTCCCAACTTAATGGCATCATAGATATGGAATAATCTATTCCAACTGGCATGACCAAGACTATGCAAGATGGCATCTTGATCCTTTAATTCCTTGCCGTCAGCCCCCAATCCATTTCTTCTAATCTCAAGAGATTGACATGCTTTCTGAAGAGCCTCTTGGAAAGAACGTCCAATTCCCATCACCTCACCGACTGACTTCATTTGAAGACCAAGCTCTCTATCGGCTCCTTTGAATTTATCAAAGTTCCAACGTGGGATTTTTACAATTACATAATCCAACGTTGGTTCGAAGAATGCGCTTGTGTTTCCTGTGATTTGATTCTTGAGTTCATTCAAATTGTACCCAATAGCCAATTTGGCCGCAACTTTTGCAATTGGATAACCAGTGGCTTTTGAAGCCAAGGCAGAAGATCGGCTCACACGAGGGTTTATCTCGATGGCGATGATGTCTTCTTTTTCATCCGGGCTGATCGCAAATTGTACGTTACATCCACCAGCAAAGTCACCGATAGAACGCATCAACTTGATTGCCATATCACGCATACGTTGGAATGTCGTGTCAGAAAGCGTCATCGCTGGAGCCACGGTAATGGAGTCTCCTGTGTGAATTCCCATTGGATCCATGTTCTCTACCGAACAGATGATGGTGACATTGTCGTTATTGTCTCTCAATAACTCCAACTCAAATTCTTTCCATCCAAAAAGAGCTTTATCGATCAATACCTCATGGATAGGAGATGCGTGCAGTCCTCTTTCTAAAAGTTTATCAAAATCTTCTTGGCGGTGCACAAAAGAAGCACCCGTTCCACCTAATGTGTAGGATGGACGAATAACCAATGGGAATCCAAATTTTTGAGCAATTTCTTTTCCATCTAAGAATGAACGAGCGATAGCAGATGGCGCATAAGGAATATCAATTTTGTCAAGGAGCTTTCTAAAAGCTTCTCGGTTCTCAGTGATTTCAATCGCATCAATGTCTACACCAATCATTCTTACACCGAAATCGGCCCACAAGCCTTGCTTATCACAATCAATGGCAAGATTCAATGCTGTTTGTCCGCCCATGGTCGAAAGCACTGCATCAATTTGAGGCTGCTCTTCTAGGATTTGACGAATGTATTTTGGCTCTAAAGGTCTAAGGTAAATATGATCAGCCGTTACTGGGTCTGTCATGATCGTAGCGGGATTACTATTGATCAGGGTGACTTCTATTCCTTCTTCTCTCAAAGATTTAGCGGCTTGTGTTCCTGAATAGTCAAACTCGCAGGCTTGACCAATAACGATTGGGCCGCTCCCTATGATGAGGACCGATTTGATGCTTGTATCTCTAGGCATTTTTCAAGTGGGATTTCAATTGCTCGAATTGGTCGCGAAGGTAGGTTGTCCGTTTTAAAATATTGGGCAATGTCGAAAACCTGTAAAAGATTTATTTTAATGTTTATAACTCACCTATGAATGCATTTCACCGTTCATCATTTTTAGAAGTATTTGTTCTTAGTTTTCATCCTACTTTGCGTTACCTATGAATCCAATATTGCATATTATCAACTTCGATTTTAAGGAATCGGTCAGGTCGCCTTTATGGCACAGGAAACTGGTTATAAACCTTTTCTTGATTTTGACATTCGTTTATTTAGCTGGTAGTTTATTGGTTCTTGGTATCTTTTTGGATGACATCTTGATTAATATTCCAATAGATGGAATAGATTTCAACACCTACGGAAGAAGCTTTGTATTGAGGCGGTTGGATCAATTTTTAATTTATTACTTCTTCTTCGATTTCATCATTCGATACTTCATGCAAAAGTTGCCGGCAATGTCGGTTCAGCCATACCTGCATCTGCCCATAAATCGATCATCGTTAGTTCACTTCATGCTTTTGAAAAGTATTTGGAGTCCTTTTAACTTAATCCACTTCTTGATTTTTATTCCGTTCATGTTTGAGCTTTTCGAAAACCTGGATTTTATGCAGGCTTTTGGATGGAGCACAGGGTTTACGCTATTGGTCTTCGCGAGCAACTATTTCTTACTCTTTATAAAGCGAACGTCAGATGTTGATGCACGAGTTTATGTCGGAATGCTTGCCAGTCTTATCTCTATAATAGCATTGGATTGGTTTGATGTTTTAGACTTTCAAGCCCTATCTGGTTTGATGTTCAATGCACTCTTTTTGCATCCTTGGACTTTGGTTGTGCCTCTTTTTCTTATTGGAGTAACATACGGGCTCAATTTCAAATTCTTCAAAGCGAATATGTATTTGAGTAAGCTTTCTAAGGTCAAGAAGAACGCAGTTTCTTACTCGGGAAATGGAGTTTTATCGCGTTTTGGATTGGTTGGAAGATTGACAGAGTTGGAATTTAAATTCATTTGGCGCAATAAGCGGTCAAAGTCTGTATTCATGATGACTTTTTTGTTTTTGGGCTACGGCTTATTCATATTTCCCAATCCTGAATATGCCGGAAATTAATTGATGTATGTACTTTTTAGTATTGTGATCACAGGCATGTTTATGATGAATTACGGTCAATATTTATTAGGTTGGGAAGGCTCATACTTTGATCATGTGCTTACGCGTAATGTTTCGTTCAAAGATTACTATATGAGCAAGTTTTTACTCTTTGCAATAGTTGGAGGAGGCTCGATGATCTTATCAATTCCTTACGCTTATTTCGGATGGGAAGTGCTGATCGCACTATTCTGCGTTTTTCTTTTTAATATGGGTGTTAGCAGTCATATGGTCATGTTTTTTGGTTCTATGAACCCTAAGAAAATTGACCTTTCTCAGACTACAGTATTTAATTGGCAAGGGGTGGGTGCTGCGCAGTTTTTGATGGTCATTCCTGTGCTTGTACTTCCATTGGCCATTTTCGGTTTGGGTTACCTGATTTGGGGGGATATGGGAGGAATATTGTTTTTAGGGGCAGTTGGGCTTCTTTCTTTGGCCGGAACAAAATATTGGATATCCCTTTTAGCTAAATGGTTAACCGATCAACGATATAATATTTCAAACGATTTTAGAAATCAATAAGCATGGAAATTTCAATTCAGAACCTCACCAAAGTTTATGGCGATTACACAGCCGTTAATATTCCTGAGCTCCTCATTCATTCTGGGGAGAGCTTTGGTTTAGTTGGTAATAATGGCGCTGGAAAAACAACTTTATTTCGCGCTGTCATTGATTTATTAGAGCCGAATACGGGATGTGTATATATCGATGGAAATGCAACGAATGCAACAGAACAGTGGAAGTCATTTACAGGCAGCTACTTGGATGAGAATTTCCTTGTGGGACATTTATTGCCCGAAGAGTATTTCGATTTTGTGGGTGCAATTCACGGCATTGGCGATGCTGATATCAAAGCGAAGATTGAAATGCTGGAACCGTTGTTTAACGGTGAGGTTTTGGGAGGGAAAAAACTTATCAGAGATCTTTCTAAAGGAAATCAGAAGAAAGTTGGAATTGCTGCTGCATTGCTCTTTGATCCGAAGGTTTTGATTTTGGATGAACCATTCGCCAATCTCGACCCGTCCACGCAAATTCGACTGAAAGAATTACTGAAAATGCTAAAGCACGATCGTGGTGTGACCATGCTGATTTCAAGTCATGACATCAGCCATGTAACGGAAGTATGTGAGCGAATCGTTTTGCTGGAAAAAGGAAATATGGTGAAAGATATTAGTACGTCTTCAGAAACGTTAAAGGATTTAGAGAAGTATTTCGCTGGAGCAGGTGTTGCTGAATCAGCGGAATGATTATTCACTAAGAATTTCCAACACTACATTTCCAGTTTTCTGTCCTGACTCAACGTACTGGTAAGCTTCAACGATTTGGTCGAGTGAATAACTACGGTCGATCACAGGTTTGAATTCGCCTTGTTCGAATAAGGTAGCTAAGAGAACCATGTCTTCCTTTTTCGTTTCAGGTAATGGAAACATCAGGCGTTTGCCGCCTGAAAAAGATGTGGTGATGGATCGCCAAATGTTCTCACTGTTTTTTCCCAGTTCAGTAGAAATGTAAATTCCTTTTGGGTTCAATAATGGCTTGCAAGCACCAAACGAGCTTTTGCCAACTGCGTCAAATATGAAGTCAAATCTTTTTTCGGTTTTTGAAAAATCTTGAGTTTGATAGTCTATCACTTCATCAGCGCCCAATCCTTTTATCAGCTCTATGTTTTTGGTGTTGCATACTGCGGTCACCTTTGCTCCAAAATGCTTTAGCAATTGCACAGCAGCTGACCCGATTGCACCCGTGGCGCCATATACCATCACATCCTGTCCTGCTTTCACTTTGGCCGCTCTAATATTGCTCAGAGCATAGTGTGCTCCTTCTGGAAGAGCAGCAGCCTGAGCAAAACTTGCTGAAGATGGCATATGAGCAATAGCGTCATCTTCTGCTATGGTCATGAACTCAGCATGGCCTCCAAACTTTTGATCGCTGAAGCCAAATATTTTTTCACCTGCTTGGAAGCTGCGCACGTTATTACCAACGGCTTCTATTACTCCCGCAAAATCAGAACCTAGGATTTGTCGTTTCGGATGAAATAGACCCGAGAAGAATCGTGAAATAACATAGACAGCACTTCGAAATCCAGCATCCGTTCGGTTGACTGTACTTGAGTATACCTTCAGTAATATCTCATTGTCCTCCGGTGCAGTTTTTTGAACTTCCCTAATAAAGACAACTTCTGGTGGGCCATACTTTTCGTAAACTGCGGCTTTCACAATAATGGGTGGTTTCTAGTTTTATAAATATCAAGTAGCTGCATAATGCTGCGCAAGGTCAGTCATTTCTTCGAGGCAAATGCTAAGTTCGTATAAATCTTCACTCCCTTGAAAACAGTATTTTTTTTCCTTGTACTATTCTGCTTCACTTTGATCGCAAAAGCTCAAGACGATTACACAGCTCAAATTGAAAAACTTCGAACGGAGAAGAATGGAGAGCTTAAATCAAAGAAGAGTTCTCCTCTTCAAAAGAAGGACCGAAAGGCTTTTGATCAGCTCAATTATTTCCCAATTGATAAAGCTTGGGACAAGGAAGTGGAAATTGCTCTGGTTGAAAACGGAGACACCATTGATATCATGACATCGTCCGGCAAGGCCAAGCAATTTTACGTTTTTGGAAAGATCACATTTTACCATGAAGGCACACCTGAATCATTGAATGCGTATAAGCGCATTTGGCCCGAAGGATATGAATCAGATTATCCGCCTTCTTTGTTTATACCGTTTAAAGACCATACATCTGGCGAAGAAACATATGGCGGTGGCCGCTATATGGATATCGATGTTCCGTCAGAAAGTGGATTGATTAGTTTGGATTTCAATTTGTGCTATAATCCATACTGTGCTTATGGCGATGGTTTTTCATGTCCGCTTCCTCCAGAGGCAAATGACCTTGACTTTGAAGTTGTAGCAGGGGAGAAGAACTATGGTGAGCACTAGCTTTCAAACATATCTCTCGCCAGACGAAAGGTATTGACATGGGCATTCACGATGTCTGCAATTTTAGGAGAGTAACCACCGCCCATCGAGACCTGAACAGGAATACCATTTGACTTGCAGTGCTCGAACACAATGCGGTCACGTTCCTTGCATCCATCAACTGATACGCCCAGCTTTCCTAGTTTGTCTGTGTCGAGAATATCTACGCCAGATTGAAAGAAGATAAAGTCGGGTTTAATCCGATCAAGGAGGTTATTTAAATTCTTACGCAAGATCGATAGGTATTCTTCAGTTGAAATACCATCTGGTAAGGCAATGTCTAGGTTAGATGTTTCTTTTTTGAACGGATAGTTTTTCTCACCTTGCATACTAAAGGTGAAAACACGATAATCTTTTTGAAAAATGCACGCTGTTCCGTTTCCTTGGTGCACATCTAAGTCAACAACTAATATTTGCCTTACTGCAGTGTGTTCAAGCAAATATGCCGAGGCGATGGCAATGTCGTTGAGCAGGCAAAAACCTTCGCCACGATCGCGATAGGCGTGATGTGTGCCGCCTGCAACATTGAATGCGCATTGCGTGTGATTGAGCGCGGCCAAAGCACCAATCAGAGTGCCATGACCAATGATGGTTTCCCTTAAAATTAGCTCTAGATTGTGAGGAAAACCGCTTATGCGTTGTTCGCGTGGAGTAAGTTTTAAATTCTTTAATCTGTCCCAATATTCCTGGCTGTGCACGCGCAGAATATCTTCCTCTTTCAATGGTGATGGAGCAAACAGTTGATCCTTAGTGATAATTCCTTCATGCATTAACTGCTGAGGAATCAGGCTGTACTTTTCCATAGGAAAGCGATGGCCTTCAGGCAGAGGATGCGCGTATATTTCAGACCAAGCTATTGGAATGGACATCCGCTAGAAACAGTGAATTTTGAATTTAGTTCTGAGTATACAGGGAGGAAAAGCCCTTCATATATTCGGTAAACTCTAAACCTTGTGATGCGCCTTCAACGAAGTAGCGAATAATGGGCTCAAAATCTTTGGCGCTCTTGTAACCTGGTAAGATTTGCATGCGCTCAAACTTTGGTGTTAGAATGACGAAACTTGGATAGCTCAGCTTATTGTCTAGCAATGAAGCGGCTAATTGATGTGTGCTTCTTCTTCCGTTCGGATTTGGATTTACGAATTGGTAGCCATTGAAATCAATGGTGTCTTTCATCTCTGCGTCCATCTTTACGGAGTAGTAATTTTCGTTCATGTATTTTGAAATCACAGGATCTGAAAAGGTGCTGGCATCCATTTTTTTACACCATCCGCACCAATCGGTGTAAGTGTCTACAAAAATCATCTTTGGACTTTCGGTTGAAGCAGTAACAGCTTCATTCCAGCTCATCCAATTCACCTTGCTTTGAGCAAAGCTTGAAACACTAATCAGAACAGGTACAAGAAGGGTAAATAACAATTTCATGCTGTAAAGTTATAATTTCAGAGACGTTTTAAAACTAAAGAAGGCAGCCGTTAAACGATATTAACAACTGCCTTCTTGTTATGCTAGAATGCTTGGTGATTTAATTTACACCATGCATCAGTTTCTCTAAGCGCTTAGAAAGCAAGATTAAAATAGCTGCAATTCCCAAGAGCACAAAGCCAATGATAGAGAATACGCTCAAGTATTTATCCAATCCTTCAGCTGCTGTTAAAACAACGCCATCATCTCCGTGACCTCCAGTTAGGGCTGCAATTTTACCACCAACATAATTGGCTATGGCAAAGCTCAAGAACCATGCTCCCATTGCTGTTCCGGCAATATTTTTTGGCGACAGTTTTGTAACCATTGACAATCCAATAGGTGAAAGGAAAAGCTCACCAGTGGTGTGCAACATGTAAAGGAAAAATAACGTCAACAAAGGAACTTGGAAAGCTTCATTTACAAACATGAAACCGACCTGCGTTACCAAGAACCCTAATGCCAATTGGATGATACCAAAAGCGAATTTTAAAGGAATGCTTGGATTCTTTCCAATCTTAGAAAGCTTTACCCACATTACTGAGAAGATAGATCCAAATACAATGATGAAGAACGGATTGAAGAACTGAGTCATAGAGGCAGGCATTAACCAACCCATGATTTCACGGTCTACATTTCTATCAGCAAATAGTGTTAATGAAGTTCCTGCTTGCTCGAAACAGGCCCAGAACGTAATGTTAATCACCATAAAAATGATGAGTGCAATCATTCTGTCTCGCCACTTTGGAATGTCTGCTCCGGCATCTTCTTTTTTACCGGCCATAATCATGGAGTAAGAGATATAGATGAACAACCCTAAAAGGATGTAATCTAAGATCTGATTTTGCATAATCAGAATGTAGCACATTGGTATCAAGGCGAAAGAGCCAATTGTGATTGCGTGAACCATATTTAGAGGGCCGAGTACTTTCTTTTTTCCTTCTTCAGTCGGCTCTAATCCTTCAGCTGCTGCATAGGTTTTTCTTCCAGACCAGAATATGAAGGTTCCTAATAACATACCGATACCGGCCAGTCCAAATCCTTTGTCAAAACCGTAAGTCTCACCTACGTATGCAACGATTGTCGTGGCAAGTAAAGCACCGATATTGATTCCAATGTAAAAAATGGTGAATCCTGAATCTCTTCTGGGATCATCTTCCTCATATAGTTTGCCAACAATGGTTGAGATGTTTGCTTTGAAATAACCGTTTCCAACGATCAAAGCGCCCATACCTGCAAATAAGAAGAATTCATCACCTCCCAGGATCAAAAACTCACCTAAGGCCATCAATAATGCTCCTAAGATTACAGCGTATTTGTAACCAAGGTATTTGTCGGCCATTCGACCTCCAAGAATCGGAGCTGCATAAACTAAACCTGTATATGCACCGTATAGTAAGGATGCTTCTGCATCACCTTTCATCAATGATTTAACGAGATACAACGTAAGAAGGGTTCTCATTCCATAATAACAGAAACGTTCCCACATTTCTGAAAAGAAGAGGGTCATTAAACCATTAGGATGGCCAGTTTTTATTTCGCTCATAGGGGTGTTTATTAGAGTTTAGAGGTTATCAATAATGAAGTTCGTAATCTTGGTGAACAAATGATGGCGTGTGTTTCCACCATAAATACCATGATTTCGATCGGGGTAAATATAGAAATCAAATTGTTTGTCTGCTTCAATCAACGCATCTACCATTTCTACAGAGTTTTGAAAATGGACGTTATCATCTGACGTGCCATGAATTAGAAGAAAATTGCCTTCCATTTTAGCTACATGATTGATCGGAGAGTTGTCATCATATCCATCCGCATTATCTTGAGGAAGTCCCATGTACCGCTCTGTGTAAATATTGTCGTAAAACCTCCAGTTGCTAACTGGTGCGACAGCAATAGCCGTTTTGAATACATCCGCACCTTTTGATAAACACAAACTACTCATGTAGCCACCATAGCTCCAACCCCAAATGCCAATGCGTGCAGCATCAACGTATGATAGCTCACCCAGCCAACGAGCAGCTTCAATTTGGTCCATGGTTTCATATTTGCCTAATTGGCGGTAAGTCTGGGTTCTAAAAGCCTTTCCTCTTGCACCTGTGCCTCTGTTGTCAACAGATACTACGATGTAGCCTTTTTGAGCCATAAATTGATGCCATAAATAATTTCCTCCCATGGCATTGGTCACTGTTTGTGATCCAGGACCACCATACACATACATTAAAACGGGGTATGCTTTGGATGCATCGAAATTGGCCGGCTTAATCATCCAACCATTTAAAGTCACTCCTTCACTCGTTACGAAATCGAAAAACTCCTTATCTGAAAGGTTTAATCCGCCTAATTTTTTGTTTAATTCTTCGTTGTCTTCCAATACTCTGACCTCATATCCTGATGAGCCATTGAGGCTAATATTTACAGGTTTGTTTGCAGTACTGTGGTTTAAAATCAAGTAGTCAAACGACTTGCTGAAAGATGCACTGCTAACCCCATCTGCAGGACTTAATAACGTTGGCTCGCCTCCGTTCATAGAAACTACATATACTTCTTGGTTGTAAGGAGCTGTTTTATGTGCTGTGAAATAAATCATGGCGTTTCGTGAATCAACACCCAGAACACTGCTCACCTCCCAGCTTCCTTTGGTTAGTTGAGTCTCAGTTTCGCCATTCATCGAGTATTTATAAAGATGGCTGAACCCATCTTTCTCACTGCGCATGACAAACCCAGCATTGTCTTCTATGAACGTAAGGTCATCATTGATTTCAATGTATGTATCGCTAGATTCCTTATAGATGCTCTTTGTTGAGCCGTCATTTGTTTGGTATAGCATCACCTCCAGTTGATTCTGAAGTCTGGGCATTTTTACAATGGCCAACATGTCAGAGCTTTCTGTCCACTTAATCCTTGGAATGTATTCATAGGCTCCCAAGTCAGGAGTCATCGTTTTATTCTTTGCTAGGTCATACACCTTTATATCCACCTTCGAGTTGTCTTCACCAGCTTTAGGGTATTTAAACTTGTAATCTTCGGGATATAGGCCGTTGAAAACAGGCATGTGAAATTCCTTCACCGCACTTTCATCAAAACGGTAGTAGGCAAGTTTGCTTCCATCAGGCGCCCATTCAAATGCTTGGTCAAAAGAAAACTCTTCTTCGTATACCCAATCAGCATAACCGTTTATGATCTTGTTGTACTCTCCGTCAGTGGTGACGGGAGTTATTTTTCCAGAAGCGATTTCTTGAATGATGAGATCATTGCCCTGCACGTAGGCTACATTTTTACTGTCAGGAGAAATGGTTGCATGGCGCTGTTTTGCTCCTTCACTTAATTGCTTTACTTTCTTTGTTTCAAGGTTTATGAGGTAGTAATGCTCTTTGGTAGAATGTCTGTAAATGTTTTCTACGTCATAGCTCAACAATAGCATTTTCTCATCGTCAGAAAACTTATAGCTGTCAAAGGAAGCTGATTGATTGTTCAGCGCCATTTTCAAATTGCTTAAACTGTATAAAGTCTCAACTAATTTGCCTGTTTCATAGCTGTATTTATTGATTATGGCACCATTATCTTCCCTGTCAATCGTTGTGTAATGTTTGCCATCGTTCATTGAACGAAGACCATAAACAGACTTTTGTTGGTACTTACCACTTTTCCAGATATCCTCTAGAGTGAGGTCTTGAGCGGAAACACTTAGCACGAGAACTGCTAAAATTAAGGATAGGGTGCTTCTAAAAATCATAGGCCAATTAGTTGGTGAAGGAGCCGAAAGTATATAAATGTGGGTGGTTTTGGACGAGTATTGATGCTTGTGTTGAAAAGTGTGATGAAACGAAGCTCGATTGTTCAAAATTTAAGTAAGTACTGAGAAAGGATTTCTAGTCTATCACTAATATTGATTTATGAATCGAGTAGAGGAAGAATTAGTCGAAATCGTTGGAAAGGAGTTTGTGTTTTCGGATGAAGAAACACGCAAAGAATATGGCCATGATGAAACGGAAGACCTCAATTTCCCTCCAGCCTTTGTGGTGAAACCTTCATCTCCTGCAGAAGTGTCTTCCATTTTAAAACTTGCTTCTCGACACGAAATTCCTATTACGCCAATTGGTGCTAGAACAGGATTGAGTGGCGGTGCACTTTCTATTCGTGCTGGAATAGGATTGAGCATGGAGCGCTTCAATAAAATTATTGACATTGATGAAAGGAATCTCCAGGCAACGCTTGAGCCAGGAGTGATTACTCAAGTATTTCAGGATTCTGTTCGAGAAAAAGGTTTGATGTATCCGCCTGATCCTGCCAGCAGAGGAAGTTGCTTCATTGGTGGCAATGTGAGTGAGAACTCTGGTGGGCCAAAAGCTGTGAAATACGGTGTTACAAAGGACTATGTGCTCAATTTAGAAGTTGTGTTGATGTCGGGCGAGATTATTTGGACAGGCGCCAATACCTTGAAAAATAGTACAGGTTATAACCTCACACAATTGATGGTAGGCAGCGAAGGAACATTAGGCGTGATTACGAAGATCGTAATGCGATTGATTCCACATCCAAAGCATGATTTGTTGATGTTGGTTCCATTCAAGTCAGCTGAAAAGGCATGCGAAGCGGTGAGTGCCATTTTCAGAGCAGGCATTACGCCATCAGGAATGGAGTTCATGGAACGCGATGCCATTACGTATGCCATGGATTTTATCGGTGAAGAACCCGTGCCATTGGCTGCGGAGGATCAAGCGCATTTGTTGATTGAAGTGGATGGAAATGATTTGGATGCGTTGATGATGGACTGCGAACGCATTTCAGAAGTGGTAGCTCAATACGAAGCTGGAGAAGTGTTGTTTTCCGAAAACCAAACCCAGAAAGACCAGCTGTGGAAACTTCGCAGAAGGGTAGGAGAGGCCGTTAAAGTACAGTCGATTTATAAAGAAGAAGACGCGGTTGTTCCGCGTTTTGAATTGCCGGCTTTATTGAAGGCCGTGAAGGAAGTGGGTAAATTGTATGGCTTCAGAAGCGTGTGTTATGGCCATGCGGGCGATGGTAATTTACACGTGAATATCCTGCGTGATGAAATGTGCGAAGAAGACTGGAACAAGACCGTGAAAGTGGGCATTCGTGAACTGTTTGAGCGCGTCAAGAAATTGGGAGGAACCATCTCTGGCGAACACGGCATCGGACTGGTGCAACGAGATTATATGGATATCATGTTTTCAGCATCTCACCTTGAATTGATGCGCTCGATCAAAAAGGTGTTTGATCCTAAAGGCATCCTGAATCCAGGGAAGATTTTTTAGCACTTTAATCATATATAAGGATCTGAAACCCGAATTTTTACAAAAAAAAGAGGGGCAACTTCGCCCCTCTTTTAATCTCGTTTGTCTGAGAATTTTTACTGCTTGATAATTCTTGCGGATTGATTCAAGTTGTTTCTTAAAATGTAAATACCAGAAGGCAGGTTTTCTATATTCATATTTGTAGATCCTTGATTTACAGATATTCTTCTTACAACATTTCCAATTACATCCACTAGCTCGAAGTCATTGGATGCTTCTGAACGAATAGAGATTTCTGATTTTGCTGGATTTGGGAAAACGCTGAATGATTGCTTTTCAACTAGCTCGTTAATACCGAGGCCTAGTTGCTATTGTCTTTTATTGCAATTCGAATATGGGCCAAATGATGATTGCAATGCCACGTATAATTTCCAATATCAGCGATCAGGAAAGAGAGGTCATTAAAAATGCGTTGTTGAAATATTGCGAACTCGATACGCTTGCAATGGTAATGATCTGGGAATTTTTTAACTTTGTGTGCGATAAAAAATAAATATGTACAGATATTTTCTTTCTTTTATATCGTTGTTGTTTTACAACTTTTCTGTGGCTCAGTCCATTGTCAATACAGAAAAATTATTTATAAATAATGACGATGGTTTTGCAGTTTCATCAGAGTTAATGGGTAGCTCTATACAGGGCAATGCAGAAGTGCTGCTAGTGGAATATTCGCTTAATTTTGCCTACAAAAAAGCAAAGAACTCGTTTAAATTGCTGAGTGGGGGAGAGTACATCAATGAAAGTAGACAAGTCGTATCCAATAGTATATTTAGCCAGTTGAGGTATAACTACAATTTTTCAGCAAAAAGCCGCTTGTTTGCCTTTGCTCAGGTACAGAGTAACGCCATATTATTATTGGAGCATAGGCTGCTTGGAGGTGCAGGGTTCAGACAGAATATTATTGAAAAGAAAAAGGACACGACAAGAGTTTTTAAAATTGACCTTAGTGTGGGTATAATGCAGGAAGAGGAACTACTTAACCGTACCGATTTGCCAGTTGCTGAAAAATACTATACCAACTATACAAGAAGTGTTATTTCTATAGTGGGAGTTTATGAGGTGACCGATGTGTTTACTATTGTTAATACAACCTATTTACAGAAATATATAAAAGACTTTTCAGATTATAGATTGCTCAACGAAACCAATCTGATGTTTTCCATCAATGAGATGCTATCTGTAAGTTTAGATTTGGAATACAGGTTCGATAGCGATCCGCCCTCTACCCTAAAAGACACCGATTTTAACACCAATTTTGGATTTGTTTTTAGTTTGTAACCCGAATTATGATTGTTTAAAAGTATCATATGAAAAATTACACTCTTCTATTTTTTGCTGCATTCGTTTTGCCTTTTCCATCTTCATCTCAAACTGTTGAAGACGATTTTGAAGGCAACGGAACCATCCAATCTTGGTATGGTGATGATTGTCAAATTGATGATGGGTTTGCTAATCCTTTCTTAGATGGCGCCAATGGATCAGCTACAGTAATGCAATACTCAGATCAAGGAGGTGCTTATGCTAATGTGCGCTTTGATATTCCTTCGAATTTTGATTTGTCAAATGATCACACGTTTACACTCAAAATCTATGTTCCGGCCAGTTCAATTACTGGGGCTCAAACCAATCAAGTTTCGTTAAAACTCCAAGATGGTACTTTGGGTGAACCTTGGACAACGCAAACAGAAGTAATCAAGGCCATTACATTAGATCAATGGCAAACTGTGACGTTTGATTTTGAGAACGACCCGTTCATCAACTTAGATGCCGGCTCATCTGATCCTATTGATCGAGATGATTTGAACCGCGTGTTGATTCAAGTTAATGGAGAGAATAATTCCGATCAAGTGGTGGCATATTTTGATGATTTTAGCTACGATGGAACTATTGTGCTTCCTGAGCCTGATCCGGTCTATGACATGCTCATTTGGTCCGATGAGTTTAACAGCGATGGTGCTATTGATTCGAACAAATGGTTTCATCAAACACAATTGCCTCCAAGTGGATCATGGTTTAATAACGAAGTGCAGCACTACACCAATAGACTGGAAAACTCCTTTGTGGAAGATGGTAAATTGCACGTCATGGCAAAAAAAGAAACTTTTACTGATCAAGGCGAAACAAAGCAATACACGTCCGCTCGGTTAAATTCAAAGTTTGCTTTCACATATGGTAAAGTAGAGGTGAGGGCCATACTTCCATCAGGCAGTGGCACTTGGCCAGCCATTTGGACATTGGGTAAAAACATCAATGAAGATGGAGGATATTGGGATGAAGAGTATGGAACAGCTCAATGGCCAGCATGCGGAGAAATTGACATCATGGAGCATTGGGGAAACAATCAAAACTATGTTTCGAGTGCGTTGCACACGCCTTCTTCTTTTGGTGCTACGGTTAATCATGGTGGATTGGTAGATGAAAATGTATCTACAGAATTCCACACCTATTCATTGGTGTGGACTCCAGAAAAAATGGACTTCAGCTTAGATGGTTATGTGTTTTACACCTATGCGCCTGAAGACAAGAATATGGATACATGGCCATACATTGCAGAGCAATACATCCTGTTGAACGTGGCAATGCAAGGCGCGATAGATTCGAATTTCACAGAAAGTCCAATGATTATTGACTATGTGCGCATCTATCAAGAAGATACGACAAGTAGTCCAGCCGGATTAAAAGATAACTCATCAGGTCAAATTGAATTCTTTCCAAATCCAGTAAAAGACCAGCTTCAGATTCGTGTCAATGAAAACTTGATTGGTTCCAAAGCAACATTTTATTCTGCCATTGGTCAACGCATGGAAAGCTTTATGCAAAACAGCACCATTCATAGTCTTGATTTAGCGCACTATCCAGCGGGAGTTTACTTTGTCAATTTTGAAACGGCAGGCCAAGTAGCTTCATATAAACTCATAAAGCAGTAGGCTTTTCAATGCCCATCTACTTTAACGATTCAGCACGTTTTTACTTCAATTAATGTTATGATCAAATCATAGCATCTTCCTCAATTCTGCGCATTACTTTCGTCCTCTAATTAGTAATGAATTATGATGCATCGTGTAGTTGGATTGTTGACGTTAGTAGCCCTCATTTCGTGCGGTGGGCCAAAAGAATCAAATCAGGATACGGAAGTAAAAGAGGAAAAAGCACTCATCCATTCCTTCGCCAGGCCATCTGAAGCCAAGGTGAAGCACTTGAACTTAATTGCTTCAGTGGATTTCGAAAACCGCGTCTTAAACGCTAAGGCTCATTACGATATCGAAACATCAGACGATGCACAAAAAATCGTTTTTGATACACGGAATCTTAGCATTGCTAAGGTATTTGTTGATAGCACAGAAACCAAAGATTGGTGGATTGGTCCTAAAGTGGAATTCTTGGGTCAAGCTTTGGAAATCACAATCACTCCTCAAGCAAAGCGTGTAAGCATTGAATATGTCACGACTGACGGTGCTGAAGCACTGCAATGGCTCAATCCTCAGCAAACTGCGGGCAAAGTGCAACCATTTTTGTTCACTCAATCGCAAGCTATTTTGGCCCGAACATGGATTCCTTGTCAAGACAGTCCAGGCATTCGTTATACATATGAGGCTACAATCACCGTTCCATCTGGATTGATGGCTGTTATGAGTGCTTCTAACCCCACAGAGATAGATTCTTCAGGTGTGTATCACTTTGAAATGAATCAACCGATTCCAAGTTATTTGATGGCATTGGCTGTGGGTGATTTGGTTTTTCAATCCGTAGGAGCAAACACAGGAGTTTATGCTGAACCGAGCATGATTGAAGTGACTGCATTTGAGTTTGAAGACATGCAAAAGATGCTGGAATCAGCGGAAAGTATTTATGGTAAGTATGCTTGGGACCAATACGATGTGCTTTTATTGCCGCCAAGTTTTCCTTTTGGTGGAATGGAGAATCCTCGATTGACATTTGCCACGCCTACAATTCTTGCGGGAGACAAATCATTAACGGCTCTTGTGGCGCATGAATTGGCGCACAGCTGGAGTGGAAACTTGGTTACTAATCGCACATGGGATGACTTCTGGCTGAATGAGGGCTTTACGGTTTACTTCGAGCGAAGAATCATGGAAGACGTTTATGGTAAGGAGTATGCAGATATGCTTACGTTGCTTGGTCGTCAAGACTTGGATAAGGAATTAAAAGCTTTGGCAGACGCTCCAGATGACACCCACTTAAAACTAGACTTAGAAGGCCGTGATCCAGATGATGGAATGAGTGATATTGCCTATGAAAAAGGCTATTTCTTCTTGCGCACAATGGAGGAGAATGTAGGTAGGGGAAAATTTGATCAATTCTTAAACGAGCATTTTTCTGACAATGCGTTCCAAACTATTATCACAGAGGAGTTTTTAACTCACCTCAAAGAAGATTTGCTTTTGAATGATGAAGCCAAATACAAAGAACTGAAAATTGACGAGTGGGTGTATGGCCCTGGGTTACCAGACAATTGTATCGAAGTTTCATCTACTTTATTTGAGCAAGTCAATGCGGAAGTTGGGGCGTTTTTAGCAGAAGATGGAAAGGCCGCAGCTATTGATACGGCCAATTGGACTACGCACCAATGGTTGCATTTCTTGCGTCAACTTCCTGCAAATATCGGCATTGTAAAAATGAAAGACCTCGACAACCGCTTTTCATTGACAAAAACAGGAAATAGTGAGATAGCGGCTGAATGGTTCCTTCGCTCCATTGAGAACAGCTACAGCGTGGCTGATGATGCCATTGAAGAGTTTTTGATTCGCGTAGGAAGACGAAAATTCTTAATGCCGATTTATACCGCTTTGGCCGAGGCTGATCCTACAAAAGAAAGAGCAACTGCCATATACGTGCAGGCAAGACCTAATTATCATTCCGTTTCAACAAACAGCTTAGATGAGCTGCTAGATTATAAAGGCGATGGACATACCTCAAAGTGAAAACAATGAATTTCCTCCCTTAAGTTTTAGGGATTTTTCGACTGCTTTTGCTCACTTGAGCGATAATGAGCTTCGTTTTTCATATTGGATATTCCGAATGATGAATAACGTATGGTTCACGACCGTTTTAATAAAATTGGCCGAGCTAGCATTAAAATCGAACTTACCTATTCGCTGGGCTGTAAAACCGACTGTTTTCCGTGTTTTTTGCGGTGGAGAAACCATTTTTGAGTCGTTGCAGGCGGTAGAAAAATTAGGTGTAAACCAGATTGGTGCCATCCTCGATTATTCGGTAGAAGGTCAAGATAAGGAGATTGAATTTGGTAAAACAGAGACCGAAATTGTGCGCATCATTCAGTTGGCAAGGGAGAATAAGAACATTCCAGTGTCATGCATCAAGGTGAGTGGTATAGTTTCTAATTCATTACTCGAAAAGCTGTCGTCAAAAAAGCATCTGAATGAATCGGAAAAAAGAGAAGCTGCAAATTGGCAATTGCGCTTTGAGCGTATTTGTCAAGCTGCTTTTGATAACGATGTGCCACTTTATGTAGATGCTGAAGAAAGCTGGGTGCAAGATGCAATAGACGAATTGGTGGAAACCATGATGGCTAGATATAATAAGGAACGCGCTATCATTTTTCAAACCATTCAGATGTTTCGCCATGATCGTTTGGAATATTACAGAAAACTTATTGAGAGAGGCAGATTAGAAGGCTTTAAAATAGGTATGAAGATCGTGAGAGGTGCATACCTTGATAAGGAAAATAGACGCGCTAAAGAAATGGGTTATCCAACTCCAATCAATCCTACAAAACAAGCTACGGATGATGATTATAACGCGGCTTTGGCGTTGAGTGTCGATAATATTGATTGGGTAGAAATATGCGCGGGAACGCATAATGAAGAGAGCTCAATGTTGCTCACAGAGTTGATGGCACAAAAGGGACTGCAAAACAATCATCCACATATTTACTTTTCTCAGTTGTATGGAATGAGTGACTATATGAGCTTCAATTTGGCTGCTTCTGGCTACAATGTTTCGAAGTACTTGCCATATGGACCAGTAAAGACAACATTGCCTTATTTAATGCGCAGAGCAAAAGAGAATTCAGCCATTGCTGGGCAGATGGGTAAAGAATATAATATGATCGTAAATGAACGCAAGCGAAGAAGGCAAGAGTCTTTTGAAGTAGAAGAAATTAAATCGTAAAGCGCGATTAAAAATAAGGGTTAAGCTTTTGCTAATTTGGACTTAAGCTCCTTCAGTGTGTTTTTTCTATGCAATTTCCCGTTTTCCGTTTCTTCAAACGCATCGACATAATGAATGTCTTTAGGGATTTCATATTTGTGCAAGGCTACTTTTAAATCTTCTGTCAGTTCATTCTGATCGTCTTCACTCAATGCCTGGCCTTCGATTACAAGCACCACGCGTTCACCCAATTTTTCATCTGGCATTCCTGCGAAGAAGAACTTTGTGTTGAGCATTGGTTTAACCAACTTTTCTATCACCTCTGGAATGATCTTCACACCACCGCTATTGATCATGTTGTCTGCTCGACCTATCCAATGAAATGAAGTTTCATCTTCAATCTTTACAATGTCGTTTGTGATTAAAGGATTATCAGGTAACAACTCAGACTTCAATACCAAGCAGCCGCGCTCATCCGCTTCTATTTCTATGCCTTCGAGCACTTTAAACGGCATGCCTTCTCCGGGTCCATTCACCCTGCGCAATGCCACGTGTGAAATGGTTTCTGTCATGCCAAAGGACTCATAAATCTCATTCGGCCAATCTTTGGTTCTTTCTTCTAATCGTGGATCAACTTGTCCGCCTCCCACAATAATTTTACTTACTTTTTTCCATCGCTCGGTAGCTTCTGCGTCTTCGGTAATATTGAAGAGTTGCAAAGGCACCAAGGCAGCAAAATCGATGCTTTTGCCTTCAGGGATTTCCGGTAAAGAAGTTGATTCTGCTATGTAAAGATCCAACGCTCCAATTATTGACCTGGCAATCATCATTTTACCGCCAATGAACTTGTTGGGCATGCAAAGTAGCGCTGAATTCTCAGGCTTGAGATCGAGAAAGTTTAGGGTTCTTAAGGCGCTAGCTAAGATGTGCTCTTTCTTAATTTTAATATTCTTTGGCCGTCCGGTACTTCCTGAAGTACGCGCTTGAATCCAGTCTTTGGTGTTGCTCCAATCAACCACAAACTCCAGAATTTCTTCCAATTCACCCATGCCATATCCCTCTTGCAATTGCTGTTGAGCATGTGCACGCCACTCGTGCAACGATCGCTTTTTGCCATTGATGGACAGAGTTTTATAATTTTTCCATTCTGTAGTAAGCTCGCTGATCATAGAATAAGGTTGTTCAAGTTCCAAGAGTTGTCAGGGTCAAATTTGATCATTTCACCTTGAATATAAAGGGGTGATTCGAAGTTATTTAAATACAACGAACCTGTGCCTAATCCTTGCGGTAGATTAACGTTTTTTGAAAAGGTGAATTGTGTGATGCTGTTTAATCCCACATTACTCTCCAAAGCTGAAGTCATCCACCAAGCTATACTCCGCTCTTCAGCCAGTTGAATCCATTGGTTCGAAGCATTTAGTCCACCTAAGAGACTTGGCTTTAAAATGATGAATTGCGGTTTGACGGTGTCTAATAGTTCAGTTTTTTGACCAAAATCAATAACAGAAATCAATTCTTCATCTAAAGCGATGGGAATTGGTGTTTCTTGGCACAGCTGAGCCATTTCTCTCCATTGTCCGGGTTTTATGGGTTGCTCAATAGAGTGGATCTTAAACGCGCTTAAGGCTTCTAATTTACTCAGCGCTTCATCCGCTGAAAACGCTCCATTGGCATCAACTCTTAATTCAAGATCGTTTCCAAACTGATTGCGAATTTGTTTCAGAATGTTTAGCTCTTCTTGAAAGTCTATGGCGCCAATTTTCAACTTAACGCATGTGAAACCCTGAGTAATTTTTTCTTGAACTTGATCCAACATAAATTTTGGCCCACCCATCCAAACGAGCCCATTGATGAGCATGGCATCTTCACCTTTGGTGAAGCCATCATTATAAAAGATTTTATTGCCTTTGGCTTTTAGGTCAGCTTCAAAGGTTTCTAATCCAAATTCAATGCTTGGATAGAGTGATAGATCTGGTTTGTCAGCTGTCTTTTTATTAAGCCAATCACAAACTTTGGTCAGTTTGTCTTCATAGCCGTCCACAGGATCTGGACTCAAGCCTTCTATCAAACTGCACTCTCCAAGAACGGGATAGGGAAAGTCTAGATTTTTAGCAATAAAAAAATAGCTATGCTTTTCTAGCAAGACACCACGTGAAGTGCCACTTGGCTTCTTAAAATTCAGGGTATATTTTTTCCAGAATACTTCAGTCATGGTATAAAGTAAAACATGTCAGATGCGTTCTGGTTCATCCAGTATTTAGCTAGGAAATTTAGTCGCCTTCAACGAAAACTCCCATGGAGCTATACTTTTCGATACGATTGTTGACCCTAACCTCTGGCTTTAATCTTTTGAGTGAGTCGTATTGCTTGATGATCTCAGCTTTCACGCTTTCAAATGCTTCCACATGATTGCTATGCGCTCCACCAATTGGCTCTTTGATGATGCCATCAATCAAACCATTACCGAGCATGTTGTCTGAAGTTAGCTTCAATGCATCTGCCGCTATTTCTTTATAGTCCCAGCTTCTCCATAAGATAGACGAGCAAGACTCCGGAGAGATTACCGAATACCATGTGTATTCCATCATCAATACTTTATCAGCAACGCCAATTCCCAGCGCACCGCCTGAAGCTCCTTCACCGATGACAATCGCAATAACAGGAACCTTCAGATTAAACATCTCATAGATGTTTCTTGCAATGGCTTCACCTTGACCACGTTCTTCTGCTTCTAAACCAGGAAATGCTCCAGGAGTATCAATGAAACAAACGATGGGCTTATTGAATTTCTCTGCTAGTCTGAAGAGGCGTAAGGCTTTTCTATATCCTTCTGGATTTGCCATACCGAAGTTTCGATACTGACGCATCTTAGTATTGATGCCTTTTTGTTGACCAACAAACATGAAGGTCTTACCATCAACACTTCCAAAACCACCTAACATCGCCTTGTCATCACGCACGCCTCTGTCGCCATGCAATTCAATGAAATCACCACCAGTAATGGCATTGATATAAGCCAATGTATAAGGTCTTTCAGGATGACGACTTACTTGTACTTTCTGCCAAGGAGACAAACTTGCATAAATCTCTTTCTTGGTTTCAATCAGCCGCTGTTCTAGCTCCTTAATGGAGTCGTCACTTTTTAATTTACTCTTTTCTTTAACCTGCTTCTGGTTCTCCAATTGCTCTTGAAGCTCTTGAATCGGTTTTTCAAATTCGAGGTAAACTGCCATAGATGTTTCTATTTAAGAATCGCCAAAGTTAGAATTAGAATTAGATATAGCATTATTCAACTTTACACACTCCATGGCCTCCTTCACATCATGAACACGTAAGATACTGGCGCCCCGTTCTAAGGCAATCATATTCAAAGCGGTAGTGCCGTTTAGTGCGTTTTCGGGTTTTGTGCCCAGCACACGATTGATCATACTTTTTCTGGAAAGTCCAGCCAAAATGGGATGTCCTAAAACTGCGAAGTGATTTAAATTTTGAAGCAAGCTGAGGTTGTGTTCTAACGTTTTTCCAAATCCAAATCCCGGGTCAATGATGATGTCATGCACGCCCAATTGCTTCAATTGATGAGCCTTAAGCATTAAGTCGGTGATGACTTCTTGGGTGACTTTATTATAATGAGGATTGTCTTGCATGGTTTCGGGTGTACCTTGAATGTGCATCAATACATAAGGTACTTGAAGTTTTGCAATGGTGGTGAACATCGCATCGTCCATTGTTCCTCCGCTGATGTCATTGATCATATCTGCTCCTGCTTCAATGGCTGCTTGAGCTATAGAAGATCGAAAGGTGTCTACAGATATGACTGCTTCAGGAAAAGTTGTTCTCAACAGTTTTACTGCTGGAATCAATCGCTCCAATTCTTCCGATTCAGCAATCATTTCTGCTTTCGGGCGGGTTGACATTGCTCCAACGTCAAGAATGGCTGCTCCTGCTTCTAAATGCATTTTAGCGCGTTCGATGATGCCACTTTCACTGTTGTATTTTCCACCATCAAAGAAAGAATCGGGAGTAACATTGATGACACCCATCACAAGTGGTGTGGAGAAGTCGATCAATTTGCCTCGGCAGTTGATGGTTTGTTTCATTGGAATTGCTGTAATTTGCTGGCCCATATCGGTAACGAAAATAGATGGAACATACACTTAAACAATACGATGAAGCTTTAGAAAAATGCCGAGACATTTTTTTGAAGAAAACTGCTGACTACGGAACAGCTTGGCGTGTGCTGAGACCAAAATCTTTGACCGATCAAATCTTCATCAAGGCGCAGCGCATTCGCACCATAGAAGAAACAGGTGAGAATAAGGTGGGAGAGGACGTGCAAGATGAGTTCATCGGTATTGTGAATTACTGCATCATGGCTCAATTGCAATTAGAATTGTCCGATGCTGAGGGCATGGAATTATCCTTGGAAAGAACCAAAGAGCTGTATGAGTCTAAAGCTACATTGACGCGTGATTTGATGATCAAAAAGAACACTGATTACGGTGAGGCTTGGAGAGATATGCGCGTGAGCTCATTGACCGATCTGATTTTGATGAAGATTTTACGCATTCGTCAAATTGAGGACAATAAAGGAAAGACCATCATGAGCGAGGGCATTGATGCCAATTATCAAGACATGATGAACTACGCGCTTTTCGCCTTGATTCGATTGAACGAATAAACCCACATTCATTTGAAGATTCTCATTCTCAGTACGGTCTGGTTAGAGCCAAACTCAACGGCAGCTGGGAGCAGGATGCTTCAAATCATCCGCTTATTTCAACAACTTAACTGGGAAGTTCATTATGCTTCAACCGCTGCTGAAAGTCCTTTTGCAATAGACCTTTCTGGTATTGGCGTAAATAAGCTAAGCATTAAAGTAAATGACATTGGTTTTGATGCTTTGATTCAAAATCTCGCTCCAGACATGGTCATATACGATCGCTCCATGACCGAAGAACAATTCGGCTGGCGTGTGGCGAAATACGTTCCAAATGCGTTGCGGATATTAGACACGGAAGACTTACACTGCTTGCGCTATGCGCGTCAGCGAGCGTTTCAAGAAAAGCGCGTATTTAAGGATGACGATCTCCTTTCAGATGTCGCCATTCGAGAAGTGGCGGCTATTCTGCGTTCAGACATCACATTGATGATCTCAGCGGTGGAGATGGATCTATTGCAGCGAGTTTTTAAAGTAGATGCTGGTTTGCTGCATTATTTGCCATTTATGGTGGATGCGGAAGAACAGAAAAGCGACAAGACTTTTTCAGATCGCCAGCATTTTGTGTCGATTGGCAATTTTCATCACGCTCCCAATTTGGATGCTGTAAAGTATTTGAAGTCTGACATTTGGCCACTGATTAGAAAGCAGATGCCGAATGCAGAATTGCACGTTTATGGCGCTTATCCAACCCAGCAAGTTCTGGAAATGAATGATCCAAGCTCTGGTTTCATCGTCAAGGGAAGGGCAGAGGATGCCTTTGAAGTGATCGGAAATGCTCGAGTTTTGTTGGCGCCATTGCGTTTTGGCGCAGGATTAAAAGGCAAGCTATTGAATGCTATGCAATGCGGAACGCCCAACGTTACTTCTTCCATCGGTGCAGAAGCCATGCACGGTCAATTGCCATGGAATGGTTTTATTGCTGACGATGCAGCTGAATACGCTGAAAAAGCTGTTCAGCTTTATCAAGATGAGAAATTGTGGACGGAAGCTCAGCAAAACGGGTCTATTATTCTGAAAGGAATCTTTGATGCAGGCTTGCATTCTCAAGTTTTTATCGAGCGATTAAAAGCGATTCAAAAGAACTTAACGAAGCACCGAAGCTCCAATTTCATGGGTCAAATGCTTAAGCATCATACCATGCGCAGCACGGAGTATATGTCTAAATGGATTGAGGCGAAGAATAGGTTGGCTTAGTCTTTACAGCGCATTATCGAATCAGCGTGAGCGACCCCTGCTCTGTAGATGATTTACCATAAACATCTATAAAATCAACGGTGTAGAAGTATGGTCCACTCGGGCAAAGTCTTCCATTAATGGTGCCATCCCAAGGTGTTTCTAAAGTTCCTCTGTACATGCTTTCACCCCAGCGATTGTAGATCCGAACATCAGCGGATTCAATTCCTGATAACTTATAAACCTCGAAGAGATCGTTGATACCATCATTGTTTGGACTGAAAACATTCGGCATAATGAGTGTGGTTGCGCAAATAGATTCGAAGATTTCTATTTCTCCAAATGTTTCACATCCATTTTCAAAAATTACCTGCAGGCTATAAATTCCAGATACAGAAATCGTTCGAGTTGAATCTTGAAAACCATCTGACCATTGAAAACTGACAGCGTTTGGAAGACTACCGTTTAAGGAAAAAGTATCTCCTCGACAAATGGAGGTGTCCGCACCCAAATCTAGACTAGCTGATGGTTTTGGAGTTACAAGAATGCTGTCAGAGTAGAAGCATTGGCCTAATTTCACTTCAACCCAATAGTAGCCTGAATCCTTCACGAAAATTGTTGAGCCTTGCTCATCGGTTGACCATACATACTGGTCTGCATTGGATAATGCAGCAGAAAGTTCAAGCGGCAGATTGGCGCAAATGGTAGTGTCATTGCCAAGTTCTAATTGTGGTGCCTCAGGAGTCTTAACGATGATCGTATCGGTTGCGAAACAGATTCCATCTTGCGTGACACGTAACCAATACGTGCCTGCCGTACTGGTGGAAATAGCTGAACTCAATGCTCCATTTGACCATAAGTAACCACTTGCTGGAAACGGTGAGCTCAGATTTACAATTTCACCATTGCATGAAGTTTTATCCGCACCAAGCGATAATATGGGAGTATTGTTCACTTGAACATTCACTGTATCTGAGAAGGTACACTGATTAACATCGGTGATAGAAATAATGACTTGCTCTGAAGTGTTGCTCGTGTATTGCTTTCCAATCGAACCGTCTTGCCAGATGTATCCAACGTAATTCGTGGCCGATAGATCAAACGTGACGGCATCTGGAGTGCAGATGGTGGTATCATTACCCAAAGAGAAGGTATTGGCATCTGTTTCAAAAACGTGAATATTTACCGTGTCTGTTTTGGTTTCGCACAAATAATCGGCTGTCACAATATAGTCTGTGGAAACTGCTGGCGAGGCAATTGGATTTGGAACATTGCTTGCACTAAGCCCCGCGCTTGGACTCCACGAAAATGAGGCAGGAGCAGTTCCTGCTGCGAGCTGCACAGATTCTCCTTTGCAAATAGAGTCGTTGACTAGGTCGATTAAGAAGCTATCGATTGGCTGTGCGTAGCAAAACGACTGAACATTATTTACTCCACCTGTTGTTCCTATGAAGCCGTAATAAACATTTGGATTGCCGGCAAATATGCTTGTCACTATATCGCCAGTGTATTCCAAACGCAAGTCGCAGTCAAAATAGATGCTCAGCGTTGTAGTTGTTGGGTTCCATGCTACCCTGAAAGAATGATCAATTCCATCTTCAATATTTGCGCTGGTGCTTGATGCTTGCACAGGTGCAATCAGTGAAGTGGACAAGTTGTGGTTGGCTGATGCGTTTTTGTGAATGCCAAAATGGTCAAAGCTTGGGTCTCCGTATGCACCGTTTTGATATGTGTCGATTTCAATACCTACTGATCCGTTTCCCAAACCAGTGCCTGTGAATCCAATATCGCCACCAGTGCCACCGGCAATGAGTTGTGATGGATCCAGCGATGCTCGCAGAACGAACATGATACCGTCAGCACCAGCATCATTGTTTCCTAAGTTGACAGAAAAACTGTAATCAAAGGCATTGTTGAGGTCGATGCTTTGGCTATCATATGCATAACCCGAAAGGGCATTTGCTGCTGATGTAAGTCGGTAGCAATTGTTTGGTAATGAGGCGGAAGAGCCACCAATTGTCATTTGAGCGTGACTGAAATTTGTCAATATGATCAGTGCTATCACCCAACACACTTTTAAAGTTTGATGGAGACTATTCTGAGCGAAATTGCGCTCATTTACAGATTTTAAGATGTTTGGTACTCTGCACTTCATGCTACGGAGAAACCCTAAATTAAAGGTCTCTGATGCACGAATATAGTGCTTAAAGTATAATATACTATAAGTCGAGTGAGTCTTGACTGAACAATGCGCAGCACCGAGTATATGTCTTAGTGGATTGAGGCGAAGAATAAAAATTGGCTTGTTAAATGCGTAGGTCGGATCTACTCGTTTTCATAGAGCCTTAAACGATTCTGAAGGGCGGTTAATTCCTTGCGTATTTCACGTTCCTTCTCCAATAGATTAAACACCACATCAATGCCTTCGAGATTCACATTCAATTCATAATGAAGTCGTATGATTTTTTCAAGATCACCAAGTTGGTCTTGATGTATGAATTGGGTTTCTTCGATGATTTCGATTTGTATGAGCCCCATTCTATTCAAAGCATCTACAAATGAAATTTCAATGTTGTACTGCGAACAAAGCGTTTGTGTCGGTATGAAATGCTCGTCAATCATGCGCTTTAATTTTTTGAAGTTCCTTGAATAACTCTACTTCCTTTTCGCTCAAATCAGTAGGAATTTTAATGAGATACGTAATGATTAAATCTCCATATTTTCCTTCGTCTCTATATTTTGGAAAGCCCTTTCCTTTCAATTTCACTTTCGATTCATTCTTCGTTTCAGGCTTTATATTGAGCTTGACTTTGCCATCAAAGGTTTCAACCGTGATCTCACCGCCTAAAATGGAGGTGTAGAGATCTAAATCAACATTTGCATATAAATTACTGCCTTCACGTTTAAAATTTGTGTGATTGTTGATCACAAACGTGATGAATAAATCACCGCTGGGTCCGCCATTTATTCCCGGTCCGCCCTTTCCATTGATTTTAATTATCTCGCCATTTTCAACTCCTGCTGGAATGGTGAGTCTGATTTTTTTGCCGTTGACGGTCAAGACCTTTTGATGAGAAGTGTAAACTTCTTTTAGATCCAGGTGCAATTCCGCATTGAAGTCTTGTCCTTTGAATTTTGGTGTTTGACCTTGTCTGTTGGCGCTTCTCCTTCCTCCGAACATTGATTCGAAGAAATCGGAGTAATCTTCACCCCAAAAATCTTGCTGGCTTGATTGGCGCTGAGATTGACGCTGCTGTTGGGCTTTTTCTTGTTGTTCGCCTTGTTTCCAGTCCTGACCGTATTTGTCGTATTTCTTGCGTTTTTCAGTGTCGCTTAAAACTTCATTGGCCTCATTAATTTCTTTGAATTTCAGTTCCGCATCCTTGTTCTCAGGGTTTAAATCTGGATGATATTTCCGCGCTAGTTTGCGATAGGCAGCTTTGATTTCCTTTTCATTGGCCGTTTTAGAAATGCCTAAGATTTTATAGTAATCTATGAATGCCATCTATTCATTTTTTTGCTCATTCTCATTGTTTGAGATCGCACTTGAAAAGTACGCATTTGATCTTCTATTCCCTAGTAATCCAGTAATAATCTCAGGTCTTCTTCATTCGATTCTCCCAGTGGGTTTGATTACCGGAATATTTTAATATTGGCCATTTTAAATAGTAATCAACTGTTGATCAATTCCCGATTGTTTAATAGAATAACTTTAAGCGAAGTGTATTATTCTTGTAATCAATTCCTTCATTTATCTGTAACATCAATGCCCTATGATTAAGCACGCGATCTCTTCTATACTTATTCTTTTGACCCTTGGTCTTCAAAGTCAGAATGCATCCATCACGGATTCTACATTGACCGGGTTTAAATTCAGAAGCATCGGCCCAGCATTTATGTCGGGACGAATTGCAGACATAGCGATACATCCAGAAAACGAAAATGTCTGGTTTATCGCAGTTGGCTCGGGAGGAGTGTGGCGCACAAAGAATAGCGGCATTACGTGGGATCCAGTTTTTGATAAGCAAAAGGTTTATAGCACGGGTTGTGTAACCATCGATCCAATCATTCCGACTACGGTTTGGGTTGGTACAGGTGAGAATGTTGGTGGACGTCACATCAGTTTTGGTGATGGTATTTACAAGAGTCTCGATGGTGGAAATACATGGAAAAATATGGGCCTCAAAAAGTCGGAGCACATTTCTAAAATCATTGTGCATCCCGAGAATTCTGATGTCGTGTTTGCAGCCGTTCAAGGACCTTTATGGACCAGCGGTGGCGAACGTGGTTTTTATATGACTTCCGATGGTGGAAAAACCTGGACAAGAACTTTGGGAAATGATAAATGGACTGGAGTAACGGATATCGAGCTTGATCCTAAAAATCCAGATGTGATATATGCAGCTACTTGGGATCGTCACCGAACCGTAGCAGCATATATGGGCGGAGGACCAGGAACAGGAATCCACAAAAGCACAGATGGTGGAAAAACATGGACACAGCTAAAAACGGGATTGCCAAAAGGGAATCTGGGCAAAATGGGTATTGCTGTCAGCCCTCAAAAACCGAACGTAATCTATGCAGCTATTGAACTCGACCGCAGAAAAGGCGAGGTGTATAAAAGCGAAGATTACGGAGCAAGTTGGAAGAAAATGTCGGCAACTGTTTCTGGCGCCACAGGTCCACATTACTACCAAGAATTGTATGCATCTCCACACCAATTCGATCGAATCTACTTAATGGATATACGCGCTCAAGTAAGTGAAAACGGTGGAAAGACATTTACTCAGATGCCAGAAGAATACAAGCACAGCGATAATCATGCGATGGCGTTTAGAGCGGATGATCCAAATTATTTATTGGTAGGTTGTGATGGCGGACTTTACGAATCATTTGACCTCGGAGAAAATTGGCGATATATGGCCAATCTTCCGCTGACGCAGTTCTATAAGCTCGCGGTTGATGACACCGAGCCATTCTACAATATTTATGGTGGAACTCAGGATAACAATACCCAAGGCGGTCCTTCACGGACAGACAATGTGCACGGCATCATGAATTCAGATTGGTACGTGACCCTTTTTGGTGACGGCCATCAACCCGCTACAGAACCAGGTAATCCAATGATCGTATATGCTGAGTGGCAGCAAGGAAACCTTACCCGAGTAGACAAAGCCACAGGAGAAGTGGTTTACATAAAACCACAACCGGCTGAAGGTGATCCAGTGGAGCGATTCAATTGGGATGCACCTATTTTGGTGAGCCCACACGATGCTAAAACCCTGTATTTCGCTTCGCAACGTGTTTGGAAATCTACTGATAGAGGCGATAGCTGGACAGCCATTTCTAGCGATCTCACAAAAGATCTGGAGCGAATAGAGCTGCCTATTATGGGAAAAAAGCAGAGTTGGGATAATGCGTGGGACATATATGCTATGTCTAACTACAGCACCATCACTTCGCTTTCAGAGTCGCCCGTTCAAAAAGGATTGGTGTATGCAGGAACCGATGATGGCCTGATTCAAGTCACAGAAAACGATGGCGATTCGTGGCGTAAAATGCAGGTGTCTGCACTTGGAGCTCCGGCTACCGCGTTTGTCAACGACATCAAAGCAGATTTGTATGACGCCAACACCGTTTATGCATGCTTGGATAACCACAAGTATGGCGATTACAGGCCTTATTTTTTTAAAAGCAGCGACAAGGGAAAAACGTGGAAGAAGATGACCAATAATCTTCCCGATACAACTCTCGTTTGGCGAATGGTACAAGATCATGTCAAAAAAGACTTGATGTTTTTGGCCACTGAATTCGGAATTTATACGTCACTGAATGGTGGTGCTGAATGGCATCAATTGAAAGGTGGATTACCTACTATTTCATTCCGTGATCTCTCGATTCAAAAAAGAGAAAATGACCTGGTAGGTGCTTCCTTCGGACGTGGTTTTTACATTCTAGATGACTACAGTCCACTGCGCGAAGTGAGCGCTGAAAGCATGAATGAAGAAGCCCATCTTTTCCCGATCAAAGACGCTTGGTGGTATATACCTCGTCCTGTGCTTAGTTTCGGTCAAAAGAGTTCCCAAGGTGCGAATCATTTTGTGGCACCAAATCCCGACTTTGGAGCTATAATCACTTATCATTTGGCGAAAGATTATCAGTCGCTTGCAGAAGAGCGAAAGGCAACGGAGAAGAAAATAAAAAACAAGGATATTTCCTTTCCTGGTTGGGATGCTTTAGAGCAAGAAAAGCTACAGCAAAAACCAGCCGTCTTTCTCATTATCAAAGACATGGATGGAAACGTTATCCGTAGGGTTGAATCTCCTGCCAAAAAAGGTGTACATCGGGTTGCATGGGATCTTCGATACCCGCATACAGATGCCATTCGTTCATCAAAAGTACCAGAGAAAAAAGATGAAGCGCCAAAAGGGTTGATGGTGGCTACTGGTGAATACACGGCTACATTGGTTAAAATGATTGATGGCCAAACTACTGACTTGGCTGCTCCTCAAAAATTTACAGTCAAACGAATGAAGAAAGGTTCGCTTGAAGGCGCTACGCCAGATGCAACAGCAGCATTTTGGCGTCAGTTGGAAGACGTCAACTTGGAGTTAAGTGGCACAAATGTGGTCGTGAAGGAGAACCTAGAAAAGCTTAAAATGATGTCTATTGCCATTAACCTCAGTCAGAGTGCGCCTGGCGATTTGGATAAACGCTTGCATGTTGTAAGCACCAAGCTTCAAAAGATGGATAAGCAGTTGAGTGGCGATCCACAGAGAAATGAGGTTGGTGAAAAGTCTACGGCCACCATTGGTGACCGTCTTTCGGTTGCAGCTTTGGGAACTAGCTTGAGCACTTACGGTCCAACTCCAACGCATAAGCAAAACCTTCAAATTGCCCAAAACCAGTTGGAGAAGCTGAGAGCAGAATTAAGCAAGATGGTGAATGAGCAAATTCCTTCACTGGAGCAGGAATTGCTAGATGCTAAAGCACCTTATGTGAAAGGAGCAACGATGAAGTAATACTATTGCCTTAAGTACTTGGCCTGAACAATATTCCCTAATTCGTCAATTCTGATGATACGTGATTTGAGCCCAATTGTGGCGTCAAGCCATATAGTTTACTTTTATTTAGGTTCTGTTGAATGCAGACCTCACTTGTTCTTATAGTTTGTTTGAAGCGCATTGAGGAAGTTCCTGAGGTATTGATCCATGCATTGCTCGTACTTTCTATGATGAGGATTTCGGAAAAAAGCACTCAACTCATGTTTGCCAATGGGTTTATCAATGGAAGCATAGAGGTTTAGCATGTCATCGCTTGTCAAATCCAACGCAATTTTTAATTTCTTAAGGATCATATTGTTGCTCAAAGGATCTTCAGGTTCTGGCTGAGGACCTTCTTTTTTTCCGCGTTTTAGAATGATTAATCCGTTGAGGAAAATGGCTAAATCCCTATCTGAAATCTCTATCAATGTTGGGTCTTCTTCTTTTTTTAACCAGCCGCTCACGTGCTCTATCGAGACAGTTTCATTGGCTAATTGGAAGAGCTCAACTACTTGCTTGTCACTAAAGTTAAAGAGGTAGCGCACGCGCCTTATGATATCATTGTTCGTCATGAGATATATTCTTCCGTTTTTCTATTCTCGGCTTCAAAGCTAATGCGATCATTTTGTTTTGGGTCATTGATTCGCTTTTGTCCATTGCTTTTCACTCATGAAAGGCTCAGTTGTGGATTTGATAAGATGGACAACATGATTTTAGGAGATCTTTAAACCAATCACACAGACATCATCAATCTGCTCAAGATCGCCTTTCCATGATTCAAACTCTCTATCTAGAAGTGCTTCCCAATACCGAATCGTTTCGTGTAATAGTGCTCGATGACGATGCGTTGCACCTGCAAGCAGAAGGAGAAGAAGATGCCGAATGGATGATCTATGAAGGCTTGAATGCAGAAGGCATTTCTACTGGATTTGCAATTCCGGGAGCCGAAGCTGGATATCAAGATATCATTTCAGCATTGTTTGGTTATGATGCCGTCAGCCAGAAAATCATTGGATTTAAAGTGCTGGATAGCAAAGAAACTCCAGGTTTGGGCGACAAGATTTATAAGGACGATGCATTCCAATTGAACTTCAATGACCTTTCTACAGATCCTGATGTGCTTATTGTGAAGAAGGGAGAGAAGAATGCAGACAACCAAGTAGAAGCCATTACGGGTGCTACGATTTCATCCAATGCCATTGGCAGGTTGATCAATGCTTCACTAAAAAAATGGAAACAGCCCATTGCAGATTATTCCAATAACCCTAAAAATGAAAGCCATGACTAAGGAAGAAATGCCATCGTCTCAAGCGGCTCAAGAGTTCATCAAAGGACTTTGGAAGGAAAATCCTGTTTTTGTGGCGGTGTTGGGCATGTGTCCTGCATTGGCGGTAACCAATACTGCGATTAACGCTTTAGCGATGGGCTTGGCCACCATGTTTGTGTTGATCAGCTCAAGCATTTTGGTTTCGCTCTTTCGAAACGCCATTCCAAAGCAAGTGCGCATCACGTCATACATCGTCATCATTGCCACATTCGTTACGGTGATTGATTTCACCTTGGCGGCCAGTTTCTGTTTCATTCCGCCACTCAGCTTTCCGGCCAATCGATCTTTAAAAGGCTCTAGTTGAACGTAGATATCTTTGATTAATTCGTAATTCTCGGCTATGGTAGTTCCGAATATGGTAGCGAAGAATTCCAGGTTTTCGGCTACCGTCAAATCTTGATATAGTGAGAATTTTCCGGGCATATAGCCGATCTCATTTCGGATGGTCCGGAAGTCTTTGACCACGTCATGACCTATCACGGTTGCTTCGCCTTCATCAGCAAAACTCAATGTAGTAAGAATTCGAAAAAGACTACTTTTTCCAGCGCCATCAGGACCTATCAGACCGAATAACTCACCTTCTTTCACCTCAAAATTTATGTTTTTGAGGGCTTGAACATCTCCATAAGATTTGCTCAAATTGCTTACTGAAATGGCTGGATTATTCATCAATAGATTGCTTAATCAGTAAATTGAATCTCAGCAGGCATACCGATTTTCAGACTTCCATCATTCGACACTTCGATTTTCATAGCGTAAACCTGTGAAGTCCGTTCGTCTCGTGTCTGGATGATCTTGGGTGTGAATTCAGCCTCACTGCTAATCCATGTAATCTTTCCTTCAGATTCTTTGAGGCTTTCGTTTGAATTATCGGTGAAGACCGATACAACATCTCCTATTTTGATGGACGTAAGCATATCACCACTTACGTAGGCCCTCAAAATTAATGGGTTGAGAGAAGCGATTTTGTAAAGAGGACGTCCTTGCATGGCGAGCTCTCCTTTTTGAAGCAGTGTGGTCAAGACTTCACCATCTATCGGATTGCGAATTGATGATTTTTTAAGTTGATCTTCTAGTTGCATCACGTGATAGCGCAATGGCTCAATTTCAGCTAGCATGCCCTGCGTTTGAGTGCTCAAGGTAGAAGCCATTGCAGCTTTTTGTTTCAGGGTCACTTCTAACTCAGCGTTCATGTCATCAAGTTGTTTGGATGGTGCGGCTTTAGATTCAACGAGCTTTGTGACGCGTTCTATCTCATGATTCAATGTGATAATGCGCTCATTAAAGACGGCCAATTGAGCTGCTTCATTCGGAAGTTTTTTAGAAATAGCTGTTATACCGGCTTCCAATTGTTTCTTTTTTAGATGGAGTTGGGTAGTATCGATTACTCCTACAATCGTCCCTGCTTTTATGTAAGAACCTTCTTCAACGTTGAATTGAATGAGCTTGCCACTGGTTTCAGCGCTGACAGTCAATTCATCGGTTTCAAAATTGCCATATGCATCTGCTTTGGCTCCTGAACCACTGCAAGAAGAGAGGAAGATGCTTATGAGTGATAATGTTAGAATATGATATTTCATTTTGATTATTCTTAGTGAGTTTTGTGATTCTTATTTGATGGTTCCTGTCTCGAATTGCAGGATTATTTGGTTTTGATAAAGAGATATTTCGTTGACACTTTTATTCAATTCAGCCACTTGCTCTGCTAACACTTCATCAAGATATTCGGCTGGCGTGATGACGCCTTGATCCAATTGCGTACTGGCATTTTTTCTTATTTGCGACTTCATAGTGAGAATTTCTTCATCTCGTTCTAAAGCTTTAGCGTATTTATCGCCTTGATGTTTGATCGTTCTTAGGTTTGATTCAACCTCAAGCTTTTTTTGGTTCTGCTGCTCAACGACCATCTGCTTGTTGATTTCAAGATTTTTACGTTTCAGCGATGTTTCCCCCCAATCCCATATGTTCCAACTGGCTCTCAATCCAGCAATATAATATGTGCTCAGGTCTTTTTCGAAGAAGTTGAAGGGGTTTGGAGCGCCTAAGCCTACTTGACCGAATGCACTCACTTTAGGCATTCGTTGAGCCTTAAGTAATGACTCATTAGCCATGATACTTCCTTGTTGGGTAGTAAGGAGTTGCAATGTTGGGTTTCCACTTGTACTGTAATCGATGGAGCCTTGAATCTCTGGCTTTTCAAGTGTTCGGTCTGTAGTATTAATTCCAGTGAGAATACCAAGGATTTCCATTCCACTCATTTTGGCAGCAGTGAGTTCATCCATTTTGTTTTCGAGCTTTAGGATTTCACTTTTAAGTTTGAGAAGGTCGTTTTCCTGTGCTACGCCATTTTCTACAGCGGACTCAACAGTTTTCAAACGCTCCCTCATTAAGTCAATGCTTTTTGATATGATGGATATTTGATCGTTAACGAGAAGCATCTGAAAGTAGAGCAGTGCAACCTGTTTTTTATAGGCGCTCTTGCTTACTTCAAGTGACTTTAAGGATGCTTCAGACTGGGCAGTCTCAGATATTTTCAGGGCTCTAGAAATTCCTGCATCAAAAATGGGTTGGGCTATATCAATACTTGCTCTGTATTGCACATTTGGAAGCTCGAGTCCAGTAAACCCAGGAATAGGTACATCCAGTTCTGGTGCATCAGATTGATAAGATATCTGACCGTTTGCTGTAAGACTCGGCAGGTAATTTCGATTGTATTCTTTGAGCTTGTTGCTCAGTGCTTCGTTCAATAGGTTTTCTTGCTTCAGCAAAGGCATTGTAGCTTCAGCACTGTCAAGACTCGTGTACAAATCCAGAAGCTGTGCTTGCGAGCTGAAAGAAAAACTGATCGCAATGATGAATGCAGCGAAGTGGTGATTAAAGTTCATGATTCTATTCGTTTGCCGGGTTAAGCATGGATTTGATCCAAAGAGGAATGAGTTTTCTTCTAGCATCCATTGTTAATTTGAATTGATCTTCTTCGAGGCCAGCTGCAGCGCTTAAGAGTGGCTTTGCTAGGAAAGGGAAAACGGTCATTGAGAGCATATTAATAAATATTTGAATGGGATGAATTCCTTCTGGTGCTCTCTGAAATAACTCTCTGAAAAAACTAGATTCACCGAACAGTTCATGCAGCTTAAGTTTACTAGTCATGTCCTCAGGATTGTTTCTGAGTTCGCTGAGCATGAAAATGGGAAGGTCAGGGCGGACCAATAATAGATCGATGTAGTTGTTTACGACTTCATCTAATTTTTCATCAAATGATTTTTCGTTGTTCAGCAAAACGCGCAATTGCTTGACAAAGGATTCTACTGTCTCCATCATCACGGCTTTGAATAATTCATCCTTGCTGCGGAAATGATAGTTTACCAATGCTAGATTTACTCCTGCTGCAGTTGCAATTTCTCTTGTAGTGGTCCTTCCAAAACCCTTTTCAGTAAACAAGGTGCCAGCGGCTTCCTTGATTTTATTGGCTGTATTTATATCTTTTTCACTCATAATCAGAGAGCGAAGATATTTAAACAAATGATTTAAACAAACGTTTAAATTTAAAATTCAGCAATGAAAATGCCTTGATCAAACTAAGAAAGAGTCTGAAACACCAGTGACCATTCGGGAAATCATGAAAATTAAATCGTGAAAAAATTATTGAACCGAAATGATTTCGAAGACGTTGGTGTTCAATTCAACCTTTTCTCCTGATGATTTCCCGCTTAATTCCTTCGCCAAAGGACTATATTCAGAAATGCAGAAAACAGAAATGGAACTTACATGCACATTTCCGCAAGCAGCGCCAATTAGGAATTTTCCTCGCGAGGTTTCAACGAGGCTTCCATTTGAAATAACTGAGTTTACATTATCTGGTTTGATCTGCTCTAAGTCATTCCTAATGGAATATTCAACAGATAGTGATTTCGAAAGTTTCTCGATTTCAAGATGAACCATGGCGCGCTCTGTGTCGTGCTTATCTCCAGCCGTGCTTTTTGAATTTTGTGCGTTACCATCATTCAAATCATCGAGCACGGCTTTGATTCGCTCAATTTTTTGAGACACGATTGAAATAGCCGCAGCAATTACATCTTGCTTTCTTGGTAGGCTCATTTTTGCTCCTTACGTCCGTCAGCATGCAGGGCGAAGCGTCCAGCATCTTTATCATGCACTTGCTCTTGGTTTGGCCAAGGCCATCCGCCAAATTGCGTGCGTTGGTAATCCGTCATTGTTTGACGAATTTCTTCTTGTGTATTCATCACAAATGGACCGTATTGTGCAACGGGTTCGTTGATGGGTCTTCCCTGAAGCATAAGTATGAACGACTCTTCGCTACCATTTTTAATCTCCACAACTGATGAAGGATCTAAATGAACTAAATGACCAACATGTATTTCACGGCCATCTACACTCATCGATTTGCCTTTATAGAAAAACAATGTTCTATTCGCTTCTTGTTCCGCGCTGGGTAATGTCCATTTTGCATTCGCATCCATTTTAATGGTGAGCACACTTACATGATTTTTCGGATTGGCTGCCCAAGAATCTGGAGTAGGAGCGAGCGCTTTTTTGCCTTTTAACTCTCCAGCAATGATTTGTACTTCTGTTTTAGAACCATTTTCATCTTCCTCTATTAATACTGGAACATCTTCATTCCAGAGCATTTTAAAATGTGGTTCCACAAACTTGCTGGCCTTGGGAAGGTTCAACCAAATCTGAAAAATCTCTAGTGGATTTTCTTTGTCTGTATTGATCAATGGAAACATTTCTGAGTGTTGAACGCCAGACCCAGCGGTCATCCATTGTGTGTCACCCGCACCAAAACGTCCTGCTGCGCCTAACGAATCGGTGTGATCTACAAAACCTTCTTTGTTAATGGTGATAGTCTCAAAACCTCGATGTGGATGAAACGGAAACCCTGGGATACTTTGCCCATGATACATACGCCATCCATCTTTAATGGTGAAGTCATTTCCAATACTTCTTCCGGCTAGGTGTTTTCTGTCAACACCCATTTCTCCGTTTCCCTCAGGAAATTCATCGCGGTGATAAACACAGAATAAGAATGGGTCTTGGGTTTCCCATGGAAATCCTAATGGTTTGATAGATAGAATTGCGCTCATGGCTTCAAATTTAGAGGTAAACATCCATTCTATGGGTAAGGTTTTATGCTCTAAAAAGAACAGTTACATAATCGACTAGTTAATCCTCTGTTAATCGAACTCTTCGAGTGAGTTCAGGTTATATTTTTGCGAATCTTATTAAACAAGACATTTATGCTAAGTAGAATATCAAGATTACTCGTTGGCTCACTATTCATTGTTTCAGGATTGATAAAAGCGAACGATCCTATTGGGTTTTCATATAAACTGAATGATTATTTCGCTGCTGGCGTATTCAATATGCCATGGCTTGACCCTTGGGCGTTGGAACTGTCCATTTTGGTCTGTGTTGCCGAAATCGTTTTGGGTGTTGCTGTTTTGTTTGGTGCTAGAATGAAATTAGCTTCTTGGTCGCTGCTCATATTGATGATTTTCTTCACCTTTTTAACCGGTTACACGGCCATTGCCAATTGGTTTTTTGATAATCCTGCGTCTGGTTTGACCAATTTCTTTGAAGGTATTTTTGGTTTCGTAGCGAGGGAAGACATCAGTTATATGAAGGATTGCGGCTGTTTTGGTGATGCTATTAAGCTTACTCCATGGCAGTCATTTGCAAAAGATGTGGTGCTGTTGGTTTTTTCTGTAATCATATTTATAAAGCGAGATCAAACCAAACCTCAAGGTTTGAAAACCGATTTGATGAATTTGGTTATCAGTGGTTTACTTATTGCTGTCTTCTCATTCGGAATGGTAAGCTGGTATTTTCCGATGGTGTTTGCTCTAGTAACATTCGGAGTTTTACTTGGAATTAAGAACTTGATGGAAAGCGATTCACGTGATTGGATTATGGCCGCAGCTGCAACCGTTATCAGCGCTGGGTTCAGCGCCTATTGCGTGATGCATTTACCTATAAAGGATTTTAGGCCATATAAGATTGGGAACAATATATCTGAGCTAAAAGAATGTCCACCTGACGCACCTCAAGACGTATATGATGACACATGGTTTTATCTTGTAAATGGTGAAGTGAAGACGTATAAAACGGCTCAAGAACCTTGGAAAATTGAAGGTGCTGAATTTGTGGATCGAGAAACAGAATTGATTTTTAAAGGATGCGAACCACCTATTCATGACTTCGTTTTAGAAGATGCGGATGGCAATGATTACACGGAAGATATTTTAGCCGAACCATTTATATTCTTGGCTATTTCTTATGATATCAAAGAGAGTAATTCTGAATTTCAAGCGGCACTAAATGCATTGAATGATGGTGCTGCAAACGATCCAGACGGAGGACCATTTATGTATGGATTAGCGTCCAATACATACGATGAAATAAATACTTATCGTCATGAGCATCAAGTAAATTATGATGTTCTGACTGGTGATGCAACCATGTTGAAGACTATCATCCGATCCAATCCTGGATTGATATTATTGAGGGAAGGAACGGTTATCGGCAAATGGCATTATAATGATCTTCCTACTTATGATACGTTCAAATCGGAGTATCTTCGATGATACGTGTTCACCGCCTTTAATATCTTAAACCTAACATCCAAAGCGATTTTCTCTCTTATTGGGGTTGCTGCAATTGTGTTTTTATTATTCAATGTTTTACCTGGCGATCCAGTAAAACTTCTTGGAGGAAAACATGCAGATGATTCGCAGATCGAGATGATTCGCAATGAAATAGGGTTGAATCACTCTCTTCCGGTTCGATTTGTATACTTCATGAATGATTTGAGCTTTGTGAGTTTTAAAAAGCCTGGAACTGATCATAATTGGAGTGAATGGTTTTCGATTGAGTTAGGAAAATCAGCAGAAGTTGTTTTCAAGTGGCCTTATCTGGGTAAATCTTATACGAATAGGACCTTGGTTTCTAAGATGATATTGGATGCTTTACCAGAATCTATTGCCTTGGTTTTTACGAGTTTGTTTTTAGCAGCGCTTATTGGTATTCCCATTGGTGTTTATGCTTCCCAGAAACCGAACGGTACGCTTGATACGCTATTGAGAATTTTGACTTCCTTCGGACTGGCTGTTCCATCATTTGTAGCGGCTATTCTGATTGCTTGGCTCTTGGGTTACTTGTTAAATGACTATTTGGGACTACCAATTACTGGCATTCTTTTTAAGTATGATGTGTATAAAGGGAAGGAAATCATTCAATTTCAAAACTTGATTCTTCCGGCTTTAGCCTTGTCGATAAGACCAATGTGTGTTTCTGGTCAGTTGATGCGCAATAGCATGGTTGAGGTATTGAAGAAGGATTTTATTCGAACAGCAAGATCCAAGGGATTATCGGAAAGGAAAATATTATTCAAACATGCTCTACCCAATGCGATTAATCCAGTGTTATCTGCATTGGGCGGTTGGATGGCTGCGTTGCTTACGGGTTCGATTTTTGTTGAGTTTGTTTTCGGATGGAAGGGATTGGGAAGTGTGCTGCTTAATGCAATAGATTATCAAGATTTCCCTGTGATCATCGGTCTAACACTTGTGGTTTCAACCACGTTTATTTTGATCAATTGGCTGCTCAAATTGATCATGCCTTATTTCGACCCTACTTTACTGAACGAATAACTCAATCTCTGGGTATTTTTGTAGCATGCGAAAAAGATTAATTGCCGGAAATTGGAAAATGAATATGCATTGGAATGAGGCGATGACCCTTATCAGTGAATTGGTTCAAAAAGAAAGTGAAGGCAATTGGAGGAATGCTGATGTTACGATCATTCCACCATCCATTTATTTGAGATCGGCTTTTGAATTCTTAAAGAATTCAGGTTCCAAAATTGAATTGGGAGCCCAAAATGTAGCAGCCACAGAAAATGGCGCTTTCACTGGTGAAGTTTCTGCTTCAATGGTTCATCAAATAGGAACATCATTGGTGCTTGTTGGGCATTCTGAGCGCAGAGAATACTTCGCAGAAAATGATGAAGCCTTAGTGAACAAAATCAGATGTGTCTTAGATCAAAACCTGACTCCTTTATTTTGCTGTGGTGAGCATTTGGATCATCGTAATTCGGGAAATCATGAATCAACTATTCTTCATCAATTGGAATCAGTTTTTTTTGAATTTACAGCCGATGAAGTATCTAATATGATAATAGCCTATGAGCCTATATGGGCCATTGGAACGGGTGAAACAGCTTCTCCGCAGCAAGCACAAGAAATGCACGCCTTTATCAGAACTTCAATACAAAAGAAGTTCGGGAATGAAGTCTCAAATAAACTGCGCATTTTATATGGCGGCAGTATGAATCCAGAAAACGCTGCTGAGTTATTAGCTCAACCAGATGTTGATGGAGGATTAATTGGCGGTGCTTCTATCGATGCCAATAAGTTCCAAGCAATAATTGAAGCTTAATTATTTATCGTCTTCTTTCTTTTTACTTGACCTACCTACCGGGCCTAACTTTGATTCAGGTGGTCTAGCTATTGAATCTCGCATCTCAGTATCTGCTTGGATATTCTTATATCGCTGATAATCCATAACACCAAAGTTGCCGTTTCTAAATGCTTCTGCAATAGCTTTAGGAATTTCAGCTTCCGCTTCAATTACTTTAGCCCGAGCTTCTTGCGCTTTCGCTTTCATTTCTTGTTCTTCAGCTACTGCCATGGCTCTTCTTTCTTCCGCTTTAGCTTGTGCAATATTCTTGTCCGCTTCCGCTTGATCCATTTGAAGTTCTGCTCCAATATTCTTTCCTATATCTACATCCGCAATATCAATTGAAAGAATTTCGAATGCTGTGCCAGAGTCTAGTCCTCTTGACAGAACAACTTTGGAAATTGAATCAGGATTTTCTAAAACTTTTTTATGACTTTCTGCTGATCCAATAGAAGTAACAATTCCTTCTCCAACTCTCGCTAAGATGGTGTCTTCACCAGCTCCACCAACAAGTTGTTTGATGTTTGCTCTTACCGTGACTCTTGCTTTAGCAATTAATTGAATACCGTCTTTAGCCACCGCTGTAACAGGAGGTGTATCAATCACTTTAGGGTTTACAGACATGGTAACCGCTTCAAACACATTTCTACCAGCAAGATCTATCGCTGTAGCCATGTTGAAGTCTAATGGAATATTTGCTTTGTCAGCGGAGATCAAGGCGTTCACTACATTTTGAACATGACCTCCAGCCAGGAAATGGGCTTCCAATTGGTCGGAAGTGATGACAATGCCCGCTTTTTTGGCTGCGATCATCGCATTAACGATAATTGCCGGTGGAACCTTTCTCCATCGCATGAAAACCAATTGGAGTAGGGGCACACTCGTACCTGTTAAAATGGCTTGAAACCACAATCCAACGGGAACAAAATACAACAAGACCCACAATCCAACAATGGATAGTATTACAATCACAACGAGAAGTCCAATTCCTGAAAGCATAGTATTAATTTATCTGAATGACAATGATTTTATTATGGTCGACCTGAACAATTTCAATCTCAGAATCCGCTTCAATGTACGCACCTTTTGATGAAACTTCAAAGTATTTATTATTGAACATCGCTTTTCCCATAGGGTTCAAACGACTAACGGTTTTTCCTCGTTCGCCAAGAGAAAGGTTAGTGGCGTGATTATCCACTTTCGAGTGAATATCTGATTTCAAGCTAAGTCTATCCCATGTTTTTGTCCTGAAGGCCAAAAGCACTAACCCAATAGAAATTAGACCTGTACCAGCTAGAACATAGTGACCGAAAGCTGTGCCTACTTCATAGGCTAGAACAAGAGAAGTGATCATTAGAATTGCACCTGCAATACCTGCAATTCCAATTCCTGGAATGAGAAAAATTTCAATCAGCACCAATCCTATGGCGATTATCAATAATAGGATGACAATGCTAGCACTCATGATTATTGCTCAATTACTGCAGAAAGCCCTCTAGACTGAAGGCCCTTGCAAAGTGGATGAAGCTTGTCAAAAGCACCATGTTTAACATCGCATTTGCCTTTTGTGTGCACGATCCAAGCTACTTGTTCGGCCTGCATAGGTTCATGCTTGCAGATATCGACCAATGAATCAATTACATGATCGAATGAATTCTCATCGTCATTATATAAAATGATTGCGTGAGAATTATCTAGGTCAATGCTCTCTTCAACAAGTTCGTCTGTTTCGTATGCTGTGCTCATCTTTTACAAAATGTGAGATGCAAAGGTAAATGGTCTGAGAGAATATTTATTGCTCTACAGCTTTTGCTTGGGTTAAGCCTGCATTGCGCAATTCTGAAGCCCTTGAAGTGGCTTCGGATTGATTCGTATACTCACCATAGTAGTAGCTGCTACTTCCATCATTGTTGTTGATCTTATCAACTCCTTCGCCACTTAAAAGTAAGATTTGAGTGGCCTCAATTAAAGGAACTTCGCCTATGAAGCTTCCCAATAGTATTCTGTAGGATGTGTTGATCGGTGTGTTTTGAACAGGTGCGGGCTTCGGTGCGACCTGAGGCTTTGGAGTAGTGCTGTTAGTGTTTCCACGCGCCACTTCCACTGCAACCCTTACACCATCTCTGTAGGCGGTAACAAAGGCATCACTTACACCCAATGCACGAGCTTCATCACGCGCTTGGGTAGCAATGTTTTCATTGTCAAACTTCCCAGTTGAGTAGCGGTAAGTTCCGTTCGTAAGGTTTTCTTGATTAAGTGGTGTGATGTTGAATATAGCTGCTGAATTAACAGGCTTAGAGAAAACTCCTACTTGAACTGTAAAGAATGTTCCACCAATATTCTCCACAGCGTTGATCTCGATGCTTCCTTGCTTGATGATTGAAGGTTTGAAATTTGCTTGCGGTCTAGTTTGTGCATTGCTCGGTGCGTTCGTTCCGGCTATTCCTTGACCTGCCGTTGAAATTTGACCGCCTGCTTCAGCTGTTTTTGCGTCAGTAATAGAAATGCGCTTACCATTCAAGTAAGCCACAACGAAAGCGTCTGTGTAACCGATACCTTGGATTTTAACCTTAGCACCGTCAGCGCTGCTGAACGTATTGAACTCACCAGCTGAATACCTTGTAAATCCTGAATTAGTGGACTCACCAACAATAGGTGCTATTCCTTTGAAAGCATCCTGCTTTATGGCATTTCTGAACGCACCTATTTGCACTTTATACATTAATCCAGTTGGTAATGGAGGATCCACTGGAATAGGATTTCTTTCGCTATATGTGCTCACTGGAGCCGTTTCTTCTAGTTCAAATATGGTGTTAGTCAGGTAATCCTGTTCAACAATAAGAGATGAATTATCCTCTGCTGTGGGAGCATTTAATTTAAAGGCTTTCTCTTGAGCAAAGGGGTTGTCATCTGTTCCTGAGGTTGACGAATTAGCTAAAGCGGGAATTTCTTCGGTAGTAGTTTGAGGTGAAATCGCGTCAACTCCATTCGGGTTATTGTAGTAAGCCAATATATTCATGTATGCCTCTTCTGGAAGAGTAAGCAAACTTCTATTGGCCTCATTTTCAATATATGTGGCCTCACGCTTAAACCTTGCTACATTTTCTGAGATACTATCTGCACGCTCAAAATCCTCATAGGCTTGATTTGCCAATTCTAGTCTGGCTTGGGCGGCTCCATTTCCCAATGGTGTTGAAGCAGATTGTTCCATTAAAAACTGACCGCGGTTGGTGTATTGTTTTTCTAAAGATTCGAGTCGGATAATTTCAGTTCTGATGGAGTCAGATTTGGCTTTTTCAGCTTGATAGAAAGTATATTCGTTTGTTGCCTTTACATCTTCAACTTCATTAGGGTTGAGTGTTTTATTGGTCACCGGTAATACCACTTCCTGCATTGGGAGAATAATGAAATTCTTAGCGATAGTAGCATTCTCGATGGCTTGAATTTCACCCACTAAATTTTGAGACAGATCCGCTTTTTGACGCTTTAAGGCTGCGTTATTCTGCAGAATCATTGCATTTGTTACAGCGGCTTTCCTTGTCTTTTTCTTCTTGATAGCCTCAGCAGTCTCAAGAGCTGTCACAGCTTCGGTTGTTGCTTGTTCTGCTTCTAATGCTAGCGCGTTTGAGATTTGCTGTTGTTTTTCTGAAGGGAGCATGTCACCCACCTCCATGGTGAGTACTTGTGTCTCTGCAGACTCTAATTTGATAGCTGCTTCAGTATAGAAATCTGCTTGCATTTTTATTACGCGCTGTTCTGATTCTTTCTGTTCTATTTGAGCTTGAATTTCTCGTTTTACTTTTTTCTTTTTTGTTTCCGAAAGCTGTGTTTCAAATGCAGAAAGTTCATCTCCGATATCTTCCTGAAGCGATAAGCTTTTATCAGCTTCAATCGAGTATTCTTCTATTGAGGCGCTTTCAACAGGAATGTAACCTTCGAACCTTTCACTTCCTTTCACCATGACACTTGCAGGTGCTGATGGTCCTGAAGCAATATTTTGATCGATATTTAAAGAATCTAAACGCCCTTGCACGATTTCTTTTTCTGCATTTAAGGCGGCTAACTGATTTTGAAGATCAAACATTTGCTTTGGATCGGTGGTATTTGATAGACGTGCCTCAGTTTTGACTTTTTCATTCTGAATGCCGATCATCCAGTTTTTATTTAATGTTTCACTCTGTGCTTTCTTTAAATTATCATCAGGAATGATGTTAATCTGGTTTTGAATTTGCTGGAATGCCTGGCTATTGTAATTCTCAACGTACTCATATAACTGAGATTGCAGCTCTGATTGGGAAGCAGCAGCAACCTTTGCGTCTTTAGTGGTTGATGCTTCTTGCTTGAGTGCAGTTGATTTACTAACTTTTTCTAAACGTAATTCGCCAACTTCAGCCGCTTTTGATTGAAGTATAGCTTTTGTTTCTTCATCGGTTGCGACATTTATTTGAGAGGCTAATACATCCAACTCCACCTGCAAATCTTTTGCCCAGTTATCATAGCCTTTGGCAAGATTCAGTAAGTTTTCACTTGTGTAAGCATTTTCAGCTGCGGCAGTTAAGCTTTCTAGTTCCGAGTTGTACGTTTCATTGATTTGAACGACTGAAGGCGGGAAACCATCACCTTCTAGAAGCTCCTGTGATACGGGAGGGATATTCGAATTTTGATTGGATGGAGTATTTTCATTTGGAGCAGTGAAATTATTTGCGGCTGCTTCACTGAGGCTCGCAATGCTCTGATAGCTATCCATTGCTAAGTCTTCTTTCTCAGCTTTTTCTTCATTTAATTTCATCAACAAAGCATCCAGATTAGAAATTTGGACAGCATCTGAAGTTTTGGATTTTGCAATTTCAATGGAGTCCATTCTTACTTCAATGTTCTCGGCCCATTGGTCATACAATTCTGCCTTTCTACTTTCAGCAATTATAGGGTCTTCGGCATTTGATGCCATGGCTAATTGCTCTTGGAAATGGGTGTTATAGTCTCCAGAGACTATTTCAGGAGCAGACTCCTTTGCTTCAATTGCTTTTATTTCGTCATTGACATCTTGGCTAGAGGATCCAGCAGAACCTGTTGATTCAGGGTTTGATGTTTTTTCTTCGGAGGATTCATCGGTAGCTTTTCTGTTATCACTTAAATTCTCAGCGATGGCCTCTTCAGCTTTTTCAGGATTAATAAAAGCCATGAGCGCTGGGTCAGACTGGGCTTTAATGCTTAGCGCAGTTTGCATTTCATTGATTGCGGCAGAGCTCACTATGTTGGTCATTTGAGGAGCTTGCTGTGCTGCTAATGCCAAGAGAGTTGAGGATAAATCGAGGTAGCGCTTTGCATTCGATTTTTGTGTTTCAAGTGATTTAAATTCTTTTTTGGCCCTTTCTAGTGCAGCTATTTTTTGAGGTTTAGCTGCTTGCGCTTCATCTATCTGAATCTGCAGTTCTTCTTTGATCAGATCATCTTTGGAATTATCTATCTCAGTTCGGTAATAAGCAACCTCTTCATCAATTGAGGTAATATCTGATTCAAGTGTTTGCACTTCTTGATTTTTGCTTTCATACTCCGAAAGAGTAGGATCCATTCGTTTTTCGAAATCTGAACTGATCTTAGTTTCAAATTTCTCGAGTGTCTTAAAATTATTTTGAGTTGCTGCTAATTGTGCGTATTGCGCGTTAAACGCATCCTCATCCAACGATCCAGTTCCTAAAGTAGAGAGTGTTCCTTCCATGCGTTGAACAGCAACTTGTCTTCTTTCTGCTTCATCTTTATAAATGCCTGCAAGTTCACTCGCTATAGCAGCTTTTGCTATTGATGCTGGATCATCAGAATTTATATTCTCTTGCATTACTTCATAAAGAGCGGACACTTTTTGATCCATGTTCTTACCTTCCTCTTTCAAAGTGTTTACGGCAGTTCCTGCTAGCGCTACTCGCTCTTCCTGACTTAATCCGGATGGATTGCTATTTTTCTCAGGAGCATCACCCGCATCAATAATTTCAAGACTTCTAACTATATCTTCTTCTGAAGAATTCACTGAAAGGCTAGCTTGCTTTCTCAGGATATCGGCAGTTAAAAGTTGTTCGTCTTCAATAGGTTCGTCAAAATGATTGATGATTTGAAGTTGTTCTTTGCCATCAACAGTAGCAAGAATCATCTCTTGCCTGAATTGTTTAAGACCTTTTTCGCGCGGAACCTCAACAATTCCTGTATGAATGGAATTACTTTCTTCTGCCTCAACAATGAACTTGTATTTTCCGCTGCCTTTTAAATCTAGCAAATAGCCACCTAGTTGTCGTTCTGAGTCAAATACGCCAACCACTTTATTTTGGATCATATCCTCCACGGTGATGGTGGCTTTTTTAGATCCCTCAGCTTCAAAGCTTCCTTTAATGAGTGTTAAATCAAGAGGAATGCGCTCAATTCCGATGTGATATACAGTGACTTGCTTATTGCTTGTTTCTCTATTGCTCGCAAACCAAGCTGAATTTTCTTCTTTATCTGAAATGAACATGAATTCATCCCAAGGTGTATTAATGGCGAATTCCATGTTGATTGGTTTGGTCCAAGAACCATCACCTCTGCGCTCACTTTTGAATATGTCATAGCCACCCATGCTATTATGGCCTTTAGATGCGAAATAGAGCATGTTGCCACCCGGACGTATGAATGGATAATCCTCATCGAAGGACGTATTGATTTCGTCACTTAATCTCTTAGGTTCACTCCAGCCTCCAGTAGGAAGTTTTTGGATGAAATAAAGGTCTTTTCCAGTGGCATTTTTTTCAGAATACGATGCGTAATAAATCAAGTCGGCTTCCTGCTGGAAATACATGAGAAAAGATGCATCACGCTTCTTGTCTTCTTCGGACATGAAATCTTCTGGTTTCACAATGATTTTGCCACCAAACTCGCTTAGATCGTAATTGCGGTAAAAGTCACTGCGAGGAAGCACGCTTCGTTGAATAACTGAAATGTCAGTAAAGTTTGAGACAAGCGTCTTTCCATTTTCGCATTGCTCGATGTGGTGAACTACTAAGGCTGATTCCTTTTCTTTTTTAGTGGCTTCGGGTTGATACTTTTTGTATTCCTTAATGGCTCTATCGAATTGGTAATTCAAGTGAAGCCCTAAGCCGTAATAGAAATGAGCAAGTGCTGGAGCACTGGCATTATCAACTGCAAACTTCAAGTACTTCAGCGGTTCTTCTTTGTCTTGGGCAGTGAAAAGTTGGCATGCCCCAAACCTAAAGTTATACTCTGGGCTTTGCATTTCTATACTTAATAGGGTCGAATAGATCTTGAATGCCTGCTCGAACTCTTCTTGTTCGAATAATTCAAGTGCCTTTTTATTGAGGTCTTCTTCGGATTCCTGTGCGTTTAAAACAGGGACGTTCAGGAGCCAAAGCAGTAGGATGATGATGTATTGATAAACCTTCAAAACTTTCGATAAGGTGCTTTTAAGTGCAAGGTAAAAGTCTTAAACAAGGTTCTAGATTAAACCTTGTAAATCAATGATTTTAATCAATTGAATGTGAATAACGCAAAAACAAGGATTAATCGTCTTCGCCTACTTGTCTAATTAGGTTTTTTAGCGAAAAATTTGCCTTGCTTTCTTCTTTTCGAACCAGCCGTTCAATATTTTTTTGATGGGTTATGAGTACCAAAATGGCTACAAACATTGAAAAGACAATCAGGCTTGGAACTGTCGCGCTAAAAACCAATACGATGATAAAAGGGAAACTGAGGGCCGCAACCATCGAACCGAGAGAGACAAAGCGAGTAATTGAGAAAACAAGAATGAAGATGCTTAATGCCAAAAGGGCACCTTGGTAGTGAACGGCTAGCATTAAACCAAGCAGTGTTGCAATTCCTTTTCCACCGCGAAAACCAGCAAAAACAGGGAAGATATGGCCGATAACTGCAGAAACTCCCAAGGCAAGCTGATAATTAACAAAAGCAGCTTCACTAATAGGCTCTTCCGCAAAAATGTATACTAGGCTGACGGCAAAGTATCCTTTTATCGCGTCAATTAACAAAACCGGAATACCTGCTTTTTTACCTAATACGCGAAATGTGTTGGTAGCGCCAGCATTGCCGCTTCCATATTCGCGCACATCAACGCCATAGAATGCTTTGCCAATCCAAACAGCAGTAGGGATTGAACCAAGCAAGTAGGCGATCAATAAGGAAACGATTGTTGGAATTGTTACCATTTCGTGTACGCGAATTTAGCATTATGCCTAAAATTCACCTTTAGAATTTACTCATGAAATCTTCTTTGCGTCTCTTGCTTGATAGCATAAAGCTATAAGGAGACTCACCCTTGTCTACCTTCAATTTGCGCTTATCTGGCTTAAGGTCAGTGATGGTAGAGTTAAATTCGTCTAGGCTCGAGTAGGCTTGCATTATGTTTCTAGAGTATTGAAAATACCACCAAGTTTCTTTATCTGCTTCAAGATAGATAGAAATTGTTGGAATTCGTCCAACTTCAACCTCAACTTTGCCATTAACCTTAACGTTTACCTGGCGCTTGCCAATATTTCCGACACCAATTTTCCCAACTGATTGGTAGGAGTCTGTTTCTGGATTCCATTTCAGTTTCACTTCTGTAAGGAAGATATTTTTTTCAAGTTCAGACGGATATTTCCGGAATTCACCCGTAAGCGTTATGGTTGCGATGAGCTTATCAGCATCATCTGTTCCGATGAATTCTCTTAAGCCTTTTTGGTAGGTGTCTCTTTCAAAATCTGAAGGTTCGCCCAATGCATTTTCAGCCATTGTTTTACCCATGTCATCAATGAGTTTGTTCTCAAAGAAGAAATCCAAAAGAATCATGACGTCAAGTTCTACTTTTTGGTCTTTTAGATCATGTGTGATATTACCAACTGTAGAGAGGTCTAATTGACCAGGGTTTAAACCAAAGCCTAGTTTACCTTCATTATAAACCTTGCATTCTTCAGAAGCTAAGCTCATGTATTGACCAGGCAATGAGCTTTGTGTTAATTTATTGATGTTTGAAATTCTATACTCTTTAGCGTCATCATTGTAGGTGAGATAGCCGCTGGCTGGCAATAGATTCGGGTCTTTGTCGCTTCTTTTTACGGATACAAATGATGAATATATTTCGCCTGTATCCTTATCTAGAACAATTGAAGAGGTAAGTAAATCATCATCCTCGTTATTGAGGGTCTTCCCTATTGGTATGAAGATTTCTTCAGGATCAATGGCGGCTTTGAAGCTGAACCATTCCAAAGGAATTGCTTCATAACATTGATGTCTCAGGCGGGAATACCCATTGAAAGTGAGGTCTTTATTGCTGGCCTCCAAGCGAACATCGCCTTTGAATTCGAAATATGGACTTAAAGTGAAGCCTCTATCATCAGAAATACTTCCTTTAGCATAGGTCTGATATGAACTATCAACGTTTACGGAGTTGAATCGGATCTGCTGACGACCGCCAGCGGCATCCTTGTATGTATATAGACCAGTTCCGAAATAGTCTTTGCGCGCAAAAATATCCACCGTTGCACTATCAATTTTGTGGTATTTCGTAACGGCATTGGCAACAATTTTACAGTTCTTAAGGGTCTTCATTTTCGCCTTTCGCAGAACTGTAATCAGTCCACTATCGGGATATATCAGTGCATCCGCTACTTCAATGAATTCGATTTGACTGGCATCGATAATTGAATTCTTTACGTCATAACGAGCGGCAGGAGAGTAAAATTCTAAAGAATCTTGATCAGGATGCATAGATATAAATCGCGAACCTTCAAATTGCATGGCTCCTGCACTCGTTCCTTTGGTTGTTTTACCACCTGAAAGTTCGATGGCTTCTTGATCCATAAACCAAGTAAATCGATCCATAAAGGCAACGTATTGGTTGGCAGGAAACTCCATCATAGAAGTTCCGTCATTTGATACGAAATCACCTTTTCTTTTGGTGAAATCTACATCCGCTTCCACATTGTTAGTCTTAAACTGAAAGCCTTCAAAAGAAGATACGTTGGACTTTAGTCTAAAGTCGGCTGTATCACTATGAAATCCACTGAATTTAAATTCGAAAAGTTTGGATTCAAGTTCAGCTTTGTCAAATGCGAATAGTCCAGCTCCCGTCAGTTCAGTGGGTGTTAAATCTAAACTCCCTGTCAACTGTGATCCATCATACATCAAAAATGGAGTATCTGTAGTTTCATTGTGTAAGATATCGTCATAAGGCTTCCAATCTTGCTTGATGTTTTTACCTGTAGTTGGCGGGTATTCAACTTGACCCATTTGCTCATCAATCACAAAGGAGCTGGCGATGGTGTGCATTTCTTCGGGCAAAAACAGAAAGTCTGTTGATTTGGTTGTACTGCTTAAAAACTTCAATTTACCCGAACCTCTCAATCCTTCATGACTAATTTTAATCGTGTCATTGTAAGTTCCTTTGCCACGATAGATAGGGTAGCCTTCTCTTGGAGTGGTTCTTACAAAACCTAAAGAATAGTCAGGCTGAACCTTTAATGTTTCTCTGAATTCAGGAAAAATATCAGCACTTGCGAAGTTTCCGTCAAATTGAACCCGCTCATTTCTAAAGTTGTCTAGACTGTCAAATACAAAAGGGTCCAACTCGAAATAGAAGTTCTCTCTTTTATAAGCCTTATTATGAATCCTGCTTCTGTCATAAAATGCGAAAGAGTTTTCACTACTGGTAAATATGGGGTATTGCTCTAGTTGCTCAAGTCCTGATTTGTTCGCTGGGTCGTCAATTTCTAAGGTGCCGGTGACATCTTCAATTACTGTACTTACACGAACGAGACGTTCTCGTCCTGTCGCTGTTCGTTCTCCGGATGAAACAATCAATCTAAGTGAGTCAACATTAGGCATGTCGATATTGAACATATCATAGGAGAATTTGAAATTGTTTCCAAAGAATTCCAAACGACCGGCTTTTACTAATCCTGAAAAACCAAAATCTCGATTTTTTCCCATCGTAATGGTTCCTTTATCTGGAAAGAGCACTACTTGGTGCGAATCGGAAAGTGTTATGTTCTTTATCCCATTAATTTTCAAGGTGAATACCTCGTCAATGAGGTCCATGCTAGCGTTTTCCATTGTCCCAATATCAGAGCTAACTTGGATAACATCATAATCTTCTTTTTCAGACTTTGCCGCCACATAGTGATACATCCTTTCTTTAGCTCTTACTCTATGGGTCTCAGGGTCATAGTCTACAAGTCCAAGGTTGGTGTAATTGAGAAGTAAGACCTGAGCGTCTGTAAGGTCTGTATGAAGACATTTCGCAACATCTTCATCCCAAATCAAATTGCTACCTCTTGACTCAAAGCAGGCCTTAAGTTCTACCATTGGATGAGTCATGCTTAATCCTAAAAGTTGGTCAAATCTGTTTTCTCGGAAATAATAATCCGATTCAAAAAATGCTCTGTTGTCCGAGCTGTTTGGTATAGTGGTGAATTCAATCCTTGGTTGGTCAATTTTCCAAGTCACTAATTCTGTATAAATATCAATGGCGTGATAGCTATCAAAATATGGAGCCTTTTGCAGTCCTTCAAAAGACTTGAAAAGATTTACAAGGCGAGATTCGCGATTGTACTTAAAATCAAGACCTGGATGAGTAATTGAGTCATCATGCAGAATGAATTTCACAGCTGCATCCGTAGTGGTGATTTTATCTTCTTTAATACTGAAGCTGATTGATTTCACTTCTAAGAAGGGTTTTTCGTTGAGGTAGAAGAGCAAGTAAGCTGGATCTTCTTTTGACCCACTGGCAATAAATCGGGCACCGCGTTGGGTGAAACCGCCTTCATAATCCACATTTATATCAATGTTGGCAATTTTTAGACGTTTACTGTACGATACAAAGGATGGGAAAGAAGAGTTTTCTTCAGTGACATTAGCGCGCACCGCATCTTCTAGTCTGCCCAACAATGGATCTGGAAAGTAGTCTACGTTGTAAAAAGTAACTGAATCAGCATCATACTTTGAGAATTTCATTAAAATGTCATAGTCATTAATGACGGCATAAACTCGATTTGGATCAAGTCCAGCTCTTTCCCAAGTAACCGTTCCATTTTTCCCAATCCATTTTTCGTCCAATGGATAATAAACTCCGCTTGTGTTTTTAATTTCAAGGTCTGAGTTCTTCGATAGGCATTTAAGGTTAAGCGATGGGATTATCAATTTCGGGTTTCCATCTTCTATTTCAAATCTGTAGTTTGAATTGTCTGAAATCCACTCTGTAGACGCTGAATGGTAAATAATGTTCTTAGAATAAAGTTGAGAGCTGAAGCTTAGGAATGTTCCGAACTCTTTTCTGGCAGATCTTCCGCCCAACACTGCATCCAGTATGACGTGCCAGTCATTTAATTTCGAGGCTCCTGATTCGGATTCTTTGATGATAATGATAGCTTCAATATAATCGCGGACATCAGGAATCACCTTTAATCGAGAATCTAGAATCTTATTGCTGGTGTTGTAGATTTTTGATTTTTCGGAAGGAGTGAATGAGTTAAGCTCAGTCCACATTTCTTCGAAATTATCAATCATGTCTTTGTGAACCTTTTTGGCATCACCCAGAGATTTTTCTACGATTTGTTGTTTGAGTTCTTCAATGAACGTTGCTTGACTGTTAAACTCCTTAAATGATTGACCAACCATTATCTGAGGAATGGTGATGATGGAGAATAGAATTAGTAATTTTCTCATGCGCTGTATTGTGTTGAAAGCATTGTCCATCCTTCTTTTTCATCCTTTCTGATGATTTGGAATCCTGCTTTGTTCAGTCTTTTAGTCAATCCTTCTTCGTCTGCATTTAAAAACCCTGCACAGAGCAGTTTTCCTCCCGGAGGTATCACGTTTTTAAATTGTTTTAAAGATTCTTCTATTACGTTTCTATTGATGTTGGCTGCGATAATATCAAAAGATTGCTCGCCTAAAGAGGCTATATCACCTGTGATTATATCAAAGTTAGAGACATCATTAATTTTAAGGTTAGTTCGAGCGGCTTCTGCAGCGTGTTCGTCAATTTCTATTCCTATTCCGGATGCACCTTTGATTGAAGCATAAATCGATAAAATCCCACTGCCACATCCAAAATCGCATAGGCGTTTGTTGCTGAGGTCGATGAGTGATAACTCTTTCAGCATCATGTGTGTGGTAGGGTGGTGTCCAGTTCCAAATGACATGTTTGGATCTAGTGTAATGCTTATTTCTGCCGTTGGATGGTCTTTGTGAAAAGGGGCTTTGATGTAAATGCTATTTTCGATTAATACGGGTTCGTAGGATGCTTCCCAAACTGCGTTCCAATTTGTGTGGGCTATGTTTTGGATCTTGCTGTCCATCACATTATCAGAATATGATGTCAGTATTGCCATTAAATCGGAGCTAACGAAATTGTCAACGCTTATATATGCCTTGAGTGTGTTTTGTTCGTTGACAAAACTCTCAAAGCCAATCTCTGCAAGCTCGGCTTCCAGAATTTCACCGAAAACACTTTCTTCAAATGACAACACTACTTCAACGTAATCCACTAGAAATTAATTTGAATCGAAAAGTATTAAAACCTACAAGCTTATCAAGGCTAATGTGGAATTATTCATTAAGAAGTGTTGTTCGTAACCCATTAAATCTAATTATTTGTATAATTAATGGTCATCCACAAAAGAAATAGCTTTCGAGAGATTTGCGTACTTTTTGGTTGTTAACATTTCACGCGAGATGTCACTCTCGGACTAGTCCTAAAACGAGAAAGGCCATCACTATTTGCTAGCCTTTGCTTTCTTAGATAGCATCGTGAAGAGTTCATATATTCAGGTTAAGGAACTAGGTGGTATAAAAAAGATTATTACGACATTAACCCATTTACAGGCACCCTAGTGTTCGCAAAGAATAATACTACAGCTAATGAGTTGAGAGAAATTAAGGCCATTATTGGTAAAGGAGTTGCAGTAAGCCACTGTGGAGATAAGACCGTTGGACAAATCATTGTAGAAAACGGAAAGGAATACCGATTTCCTATTATGGGCTCGGAGACAACCAAAAATAAAAAGATTGTTTATTTTGATAATCAAAGAAAGCAAAGGTAGAGAGAATAGGATGTTTAAAACTAAGTAATAATGAGAACGTATCTGATTTTATTAGGGAAGGAAAGTATCCCTATTATTCAAAGGACGCCTCTATTAGAGAAGTTGCAGAATATCAAAGTGATTTAAAAATAAAATAACCCCACTGACATTAAAACATCGGGTTTTACTATCATTCTGAGTTAACTTAAATACTTACTAAATTTAATCGTACTCAAGAGCGCATAATTCCTGTTTTCGGAAGAATGTATCGTTAGAATGTATTTATTTGGCACATCCAATATGTGACGAGGCATTGCGGACAAACAAAAAAAGCGGGGAGCTAGTTAGAATTAATTTTCCGCTAGAGTGACTTGGCAAGGAAAGAGTTAGAACTTTTCAGAGGACTTGAAACTCCTTATTCGAACTCAAATGTTGTGTTGGAGTGGTGATTTAACGGTTCGATTATCTTCCTATTGATTGTGGGATTACAGATAATAATATTACCCCTATTCTATTATACTTCTAATTAAAAAACAGCAAAAACATTTTTTTTGAATTGATTCATAGACAATTCTTTACTTTTTTCAATTAATGTGAAATTTAATGTATCACCTGTTGCCCTCCAACCCTCCATATCACCTTCCTCTTCTTCAAAATACGCTCTTACTAAGCTTAAATTATCGCCTGATCTTTCAAAGGCATAAGACACGACTGCAGACAACTCTTGATCTAACGAGTTTTCGCCCTTGCTAGAAAGACTGAAAACATTGGCTATCGACTCATATTTAGCACTTTCTAAAATAAAATCCTTTTCAACACCGTTCCAAATGACATGAGCTCCTATTTCAAAAAACTCGATGGAGTCATTGGTTTGTTTATTACAAAACTTGCCCGCTAAGTTTTCTTGAATTAAAATTCCAATATCGTTACCAATAGCCTCCTCTGAATCAATAAGAACATCTTTAAATTCACCATCTCTATTAAGAACAACAAGGCACTTTTTATCAAAATAGATGGATTCAACTAAAAGATCTCCTTTTTCAACAGGAGATATATTTGATCCTAGAACAAATATAGAGCTGTCATTTATTAAGACGCCTGACATAATGTATCCTCCTTCATGTCTATCTCCACCTTCAAAACTGACAAATGGGTGGATACCTTCTACGAACATTGAATTAACTGAATCCGCTTCCTGAAGCCCAAACCAGACTTGACCATTTGTCCAATCACCCCTGAATCGATCTATTGATGCTGAACTATCAATATTAAACGGAACATTCTTTATGTCCTCCTGATAGAAATAATTCTTTTCATATATACCTAGATTATTACCGCTAGTCTCAGAAGGAACAATTAAATCTACTTTTACCTCAATCCGATTTGCCTCACTGCTATTATCTTTTAGATCATTACATGAAAAAAAAGAAATTAATATACATCCTAAAGCAATTTTTTTTTGTTTTAACATCCTCGTGTATTAAAATCTAATGTGAGAGTTCTATCGCCTTTATTTTCAACAATGTACAGGGGTATCCAACCTTCAAATACATCCATATGTTTAGACTTTGATCTAAATTTAATATTTAACCAACTTCCTTTTGACCTTTCAACGTTAAATTCCAAATCCTCATCATCAAAGTTCAAATTCAAAAAACGTGAATGACCTAAATTTTTCGAATCCTCTTCAGGCTCTTCTTTGATGTAATAATTACCCGAAAAACTCATCATTAAAGCTGGAGTTGGAGAAATTGCAATTAAAAAAAAGTCATGACTCATTAGACGAAAACCACTTTTATTAAGCTCATTTATAGAGACATATAAACCGTTGTTTTTACCACTAATTCTGACATATTTTGAACCTGAAAACCCTTGAAATTCTACTGCCGATATTTCATAATCTATTTCCATTGTCGAAATGTAGTCTCCAAAAATATTCATTGTATCTTCTCCATTCCAGCTCGTTTCGTCAAAATATATACTAGTATCATTTAATATCTTCCCCGCTTTTCTTAAATAGATCTGCTGTCCTTGTGCAAATTCATAAATAGCTAAACCTTTCGGAAGAATTGGCAAATAATTGCCTTCATTGTCGTAATTGTCCCCTTTTCGGACTATAAATCCTCCGTTATTTACCATCAGATTTTCTGCAAGAACATCATTATCTTCAATGAATTTATTGTAGTTGCTTTTTGTGTCAAAGCAAATACCCGAAACCGAATCGATATACAAGCCGGAAGATTCAGAGGCCATATTAATAACAGATTCAGAATTTTTAGTTTCCTTAATTCCGCTAATCAGCCCATCTTTATTTTCCTCTAAATATCTCCATGTGGCTACATTTTCCCCTTCCCCATCGTATTCATTAAACGAGTATAAATTTGAGCCCGATCTAAAGGCATAATCCATGCTAATCACATCAAGCCTATGTGCTACTTCTCCTCCATTATAGTGTACAGAAATGTTTTCAGGAATTGAATCAATGTGTTTATTTTCAAACAAACTGCCATTAAAATTGTGTAAAACTAATTCTACTGTTTCATCACCAATATAACCGGTGTATCGTTTTTCAATATTCTTAAGAGCATCTTCAACTGACACAAGACTAGTATCCTTCGATTTATCAGAGCAAGAATTAAATATGACCAAAAAGCTGAAAAAAAAGAAGACCCTTAATAGCAAATCGAAGAGTTTTAAGAAAAAAATATTGGTGTTCATGATTAAAAATTTAAAGTCCAAACCTAATTGTTTTCAGGTAATCTGAACAAGTAAAAATATCCAAACTAGATGGCTTTTTTATGACCTCAATTGGTGAGAGCTCAAACCTTCAAATAGTAATATATAAAGCATTAAAAATATCTTCAAACCTTAGTGAATTATGGGATTCTGGAGATTTACCTCAAAAGAAGAAAATCTAAAATTTAGTGTTTCCATCCGGAATAGCTTACGACAAGTTAAAAGGCAAAGTTCAAACCAAAATAGTAAATTCTATTTTCTCCGACATCCCTCTAGTGTCATAGGGTTTAGTAAAAATAAAAAGCGGAGAACCAGTTAATTTTAACCATTTCTCCGCTAGAGTGACCCCGACAGGATTCAAACCTGTAACCGTCAGAGCCGAAATCTGATATTCTATTCAGTTGAACTACGGGGCCTTTAAAAGGAGTGCAAATATAATAGCAGTTGACTTTTCTATTGTCCAAATTTCACTTTCTCTTTTCCTTGACTTTAAGCTGCTGTTATTTCATGATCCTGTTTTGTCCGATGAGTGGATTAGGTCTTTGTGTCCGCTTATGCGTCCATTGGTCTTTTTTATATACACCCAAGCGAACAAGCTCGGTGTTCGATAAGAAAAAAGCCCTATCGCTTTCGCGAAGGGCTTTATCATTTAGTGACCTCGGCAGGATTCAAACCTGCAACCTCCACAGCCGTAATGTGGTGCACTATTCAGTTATGCTACGAGGCCGAAATTCGGGCGGCAAACATAGTTGTTATTCTCAAAATTAAAGACAAAGTTTGTCTCAAAGATTACTTTCTATCTAAATAAGTCATGCCAGCCAATAAATACGCACTCTTAAGGTATCGTATAATTGATCGATCTATTCGCAATAAACAACGCCCTTTTCCTTCGAAAGATGATTTAAGATCCGCCTGTGAAGAGGCGCTTTATGGCAGTGATGGTGAACATATATCGATGTCAACTATAGATAAAGATATCTGGGCAATGCGCAATGAAGGGGAGCTTGGTTTTTATGCGCCCATAAAATTCAGTAAGGATAAAGGAGGGTATTTTTATGAAGACCCCAATTACACTATTTCGGAGCTGCCTCTAAATGAAGATGATCTAAATGCAATCAAATCTGCGGCTGAGACGTTGTTTCAGTTTAAGGATATTCCTCTTTTCAAACAGTTTGATACCGCTATAGAGAAGATTTTGGATCGAATGAAGATTTCTGCTTTTGATGATAATAAAACTGATCATGATGTTCTGCAGTTTGAACGCGGTTCTGAATACAAAGGCTCTGAATACCTTGGAACTTTGTTTTCTGCTTCAAAGAATGACCAGGTTGTGACTTTTGATTATCAGAAGTTTAATGCTAATGAATCTCAGTCTGTGTTGCTTCATCCTTATTTATTGAAAGAGTATCGTGGCAGGTGGTACGTGATTGGCTTTGATGAATCTAAAAATGCCCTTCGTACTTATAGTCTAGATAGATTGAGTAAAGTGGAACAAAAGGAACGGTCGTTTGAAAGGTTGGATTCATTCAATACCGCTTCATTTTTTCAGCACGCTATGGGTATAACAGTGACGGATGAAAAGCCTGAAAAAGTACGCTTGAAATTTAGTGATTCTTTGAGCCCCTATATAATGTCTCAACCCATTCATCAATCGCAAACAATAATTTCCAATTCAGAACATGGATTAGTAATTGAACTGGATGTTTTAATTACGGTGGAATTGGTTACGTTGATTTTGGGGTTTGGAGATCAGGTAGAAGTTACTTCTCCACAGCAATTAAAAGAAAGGGTTAAGTCAGTGTTAATAAACTCGTTGAAAAAATATCAAGATTAGGATGGAAACACCTCTTTTTTGTTCCGGCAATTCTGCTATTCACAACATGTTGTTCATTTCTTCAACTTCAACGAAAAGCATTCATGAGGCTACTGCTCAATCACTTATGGGTTGAGGCTTTTAAAGGTTGGTACACGTAAAATCGTAGCTGTAAAACTTTTCACATAATCAAGGCCTAAGAAGCTTTTTTATTCATTTTTTTTGGTCAATATTTGCTTTGTGAAACAAAGACACCCTCTTTGTGATCAGACCGACCTTAACCTAATTTAAAGTAACCGTTACTTCAATTAATTTGATGTGACATCAAAAGTTTTTTGTATATGAGTAAATTACACGAAGAAGTTTGGGAACGATGTCAAGAAGTTATTCGAGACAATGTTAGCCTCCAGAGTTTTAAAACTTGGTTTGAGCCAATCAAGGCAGTCAAGCTTCAGGACGATACCTTAACGATACAGGTGCCTAGCCAATTTTTCTACGAATGGTTGGAAGAGCATTACATCAGTCTACTGAAAAAGACAGTTCAGAAAGAACTTGGTCCGGAAGGAAGATTGGAGTACAGTATCATTATGGAGAATAATTACACTACATCTAAGCCTTACACGGTACGAATTCCTACTTCGAATATTAGAACGGTTAAAAACCCTTCGGTTTCTATGCCTTTGGATATTGGAAGTAAGACTATTCAGAACCCTTTTATTATCCCGGGTTTAAAGAAAGTTGTCGTTGATTCTCAGTTAAACCCTAACTATTCCTTTGAAAATTTTGTAGAAGGAGATTGCAACCGCTTGGCTCGTTCTGCGGGTTTTGCCGTGGCTCAAAAGCCAGGAGGAACGTCTTTCAATCCACTTCTAATATATGGTAGCGTTGGTTTGGGTAAAACTCATCTTGCACATGCCATTGGAATCGAGATTAAGAGAAATCATCCGAACAAAACTGTTCTTTACGTTTCATCTGAAAAGTTTACGCACCAGTTTATCGATGCCGTAAGAAATAACTCCACCAATGATTTTGTGCATTTCTATCAAATGATTGATGTATTGATCATTGATGATGTGCAATTCATGGCAGGTAAAGAAAAGACACAAGATGTATTCTTTACAGTCTTCAACCACCTTCACCAAACTGGAAAACAAATTGTTCTTACGAGCGATAAGCCACCAGTGGAAATGCAAGGAATGGAGCAGCGTCTTCTTAGCCGATTCAAATGGGGATTGAGTGCTGATCTTCAAGTCCCAGACTTGGAAGCACGTATCGCTATTCTTGAAAAGAAGATGTATATTGAGGGAATTGAACTTCCAAAAGAAGTTATCGAATACTTGGCCTATAGCATCGCGACTAATATTCGTGAATTAGAAGGAGCTTTGATTTCATTGATAGCTCAGGCATCATTGAATAAGAAAAATATTACGCTTGACCTAGCTAAGCAGATGATCGATAAATTTGTGCGCAATACTGCTCGCGAAGTGTCTATCGACTACATTCAAAAAGTGGTGTGTGATTATTTCGATCTTCCTATTGAATTGATGAAGTCTAAAACCCGTAAGCGAGAGGTTGTTCAGGCTCGTCAGATTGCAATGTACTTTTCCAAGCAAATGACTAAAGCATCTTTAGCGAGCATTGGTGCTCATTGCGGAGGAAAAGATCACGCTACTGTATTGCACGCTTGCAAGACGGTGAACAACTTGATGGAAACTGATAAGCAGTTCAGAAGTTACATCACTGATCTTGAGAAGAAAATGGCAATTCAATAAATCTGATTTCACAATTTTGAAACCCAATCCGAACTTCGTGATTGGGTTTTTTGTTTGATCGAATATGCATACACCCAGAATACTCTTCGTTTGTTTAGGAAACATCTGTCGCTCTCCCATGGCAGAAGGAGCTTTTAGGCATTTTGCTCTAGAAAAAGGTATTGAAGTTGAATTAGATTCGGCTGGCACAGGTGATTGGCACGTGGGTGAAGCCCCGGATCATCGCATGCAAGCCACATCAAAATCGCATGGAGTTGATATCAGTGATTTAAGAGCTCGGCATTTGACAGCTTCAGATTACGATGCATTTGACCGCATTTATGTGATGGACGAATCAAACTATGAAAACGTCATCAAGTTGGCGCGCAACGATGAAGATCGTTCGAAGGTCAGCATGATGCTCAATGAGATTTATCCTGGAGAAAACAAGTCGGTTCCTGATCCATACTTTGGAGGACAACAAGGATTTGAGCATGTATATGAGCTGCTTACTCGCAGTGCAGAAAAAGTCTTGAGTGAATTGTGAAAAAAGGAAAGCTTATAATGATTCCTTCAGCTCTAGCTGAAAGTAATAGTGCTGCGCAGTTTCCACAGGACACGTTGGATGCGACCTTTGCATTGAAACATTTCGTTACTGAACGTGCGAAAACTGCGCGTCATTTCTTAAAGTCTATTGGCTATCCTCATCATTTCAGTGAAGTTGAAGTCATGGAGTTGAATAAGCATGGTGAAGATGACTTGAAACAATTGCTTCAATATTGTGAGCAAGGATTAGATACGGGCTTGATTTCAGAGGCCGGTGTTCCTGGTGTGGCAGATCCAGGTGGGATAATTGTGAGAGAAGCACACAGGCGCGGAATTGAAATAGTTCCATTAATTGGCCCGTCATCACTATTGTTGGCGCTCATGGGGTCGGGAATGAACGGTCAGCATTTTCATTTTCATGGATACTTACCCAGAGAGGATGTAGATTTAATCAAGAAGATAAAAGTCCTGGAATTACAATCACGTCAAGAAGATGTGACACAGATGTTCATCGAAACGCCTTATCGGAATGATAAAATACTCACGGTATTATTGAAGCATTTATCTCCCCAAACGGATTTATGTGTTGCCGCAAATTTGACAGCTCCAAATGAGTCGATTGTAACAAAATCAATTGAGCTCTGGAAAAAATCAGGAATTATTTTAGGGAAGAAACCTGCTGTTTTCCTGCTATTTAGTGGAAAATTACAGTCCTAATTTCACAACGTAAATACATTACATTCTTGGCATAGAGCTTTGGTCTCAGATTAGAAAACAAACCAAAAAATCTGAAGCCATGAGTACTAACGAACTAAACATCTTTCTGAATTCTTTCGATCGTCCAAGTCATTTTTCTGATGTTGCTTGGCAACATGTAATCCAACAAGCACGAAAAGTGTGGGAAGCATACTTGCGCGGTGAGGATTGGAATGAAATGCTCGATATTACCTGCAGGGAATCATACCTTATGTTGATCTCTACAGAAGGTAAACTTATCATTCAAGATGAAAGCTTACTTCACTATGTGAAAAATGAAAACGTGAAGTCTTGGCGAATTCATTTAGAAGAAGTTGCATTCAGAGCAATTCGTGATAAGCGTTACGACAGAGCGGAAGCATTTTTCACCAAAGCATTGAAGGTTGATTCCAAGCATGCGATGAATTATTACCGAAGAGCAATATTGCGCATGAAAGCATTACGTCACAAAGGAGCGTTGGATGATTTAACGATGGCTATCAGCTTAAATGAAAGCGTGTCTGCTTTCTACATCAAGCGTTCACAAATTTATCGTTTGCTAGACATGGACTACAAAGCCATGAGCGACCTTAATAAAGCCATTAAAGTTGACCCTAGAAATACAGAAGCTTTTGAAGTGAGAAGTAAATTTAGATTGTCATTGGGCGATAGAGCAGGAGCGGGTATGGATATGCTTAAAGCGGATGAGTTTCGTAAGATTGGATTGTCGGGTTCTAGTGAGCTGTATGAAGCAAAGGCGGCTTAAGTCTATATCTCGACAGCTATTTTGTTCTGTAGCTGTTTTCGGCTAAAGTGTTGGTTTTAGCGGTTTTCCGTGATTGAGAGGCCTGACAGCCTCCCTTAGGTTTGCTTCAGAAAACGAAGAAACCATGATTAAAATGAAAGTCATTACTATATGTTTTATTGCGATACTAGTAACCATGGAATCAATTGCAGGACCTGCTGAACTATAATAGATCGAAAATGTGAATTTGGAATGTATTAATGACTTCATTTCTGGAGAGGTAGATTAATTTAGCTCCGTGTTATTCAGCAGTGCAATTTTTCTGATTTGGTTTCTACCCGTTTTTTTGGTGGCTTATCAATTGGTTCCCGCTAAATTCAAGAACCCAACAGCCTTTCTGGGTAGTTTTATTTTCTACGCTTGGGGAGCGCCTATTTTTTGCTTTGTATTGCTGCTGAGCAGCGCCCTTGATTTTGTCATTGCACAAAAGTTTGAGCAGGAAAATCGAAAATCATGGCTTACTGCAGGATTGATCATAAATGTTGGAACTCTTTTCATTTTCAAGTATTTTAATTTCTTCACTGAAAATGTTCGAAGTGTCCTAGAAGGCATGGGACTTGCATTTCCTTCATATATGGAAATTGCTTTGCCTCTCGGAATTTCCTTTTTCACTTTTCAGAAGATCAGTTACCTCGTAGATGTTTATCGCAATGAAACGCCTCGGGCTAAATCGTTACTTGATTATCTTTTGTTTGTATTCCTTTTTCCGCAATTGATTGCAGGCCCAATTGTCCGATATAAGGATATCTCAAATCAGCTCATCGATCGTTCGCATCAAGATAAATGGGGATTTAAATTATCAGGACTTCAACGATTCATTTTAGGATTGACTAAGAAAGTGTTGATCGCAGATGGATTGGCTCCATTGGCAGATGCCGCTTTTGCTTCGGATCAATTGGGTGCCATAGGAGCCTTACTTGGATTATTGGCCTACACCTTTCAGATCTATTTTGATTTTAGTGGCTATACCGATATGGCTATAGGCTTAGGAATGTTGATGGGATTTAAGTTTCCTGAGAATTTCAATTGGCCTTATGCCGCAGCAGGATTTCAAGATTTTTGGCGCAGGTGGCACATGACATTGAGTTCTTGGATGCGCGATTATTTATATTTTCCGCTGGGTGGAAGTCGAAAAGGTCAATGGATTGTATTGCGAAACCTGTGGATTGTGTTTTTACTTTCCGGATTATGGCATGGCGCCAGCTGGAATTTTGTGATTTGGGGCGCATGGCATGGCTTATTCCTCACTGTTGATCGCTTTTCGATCTTCTTCAAGCGCATGAATCATTTTTATTCGTCTTTGCTCACGTTTGTTTTGGTGATGCTAGGGTGGATTTGGTTTCGAGCAGAAACATTAGGTGATGCCTTAAATTACTTTGGCGAGCTTTTAAATTTTGAAGATCATACTGCTTTGGAGGTGACTCCACGCCAATGGTTAATGCTTTGTTTGGCTACTGTCTTTTCTTTCTTGCCACCGATGTCTCATCATTTGATGAAGAGCTTTCATGGAGATAATGGAAGAAATATGGTTCTTAAATCAGTAATTTCTTTGGTTCTATTTATTCTTTGCTTAGGACAAATTGCCATCAGCGATGGTCAGCCTTTTATTTATTTCAGGTTTTAGGCGCTTTTGAATCCCTTATAATACCTTTGAAATCCTTATTAAGATAGATTATGTCAGACGATAAAAAGATCATTTTTTCACTGCAAGGGGTAAGCAAGACTTATCCGCCAAGCAAACAAGTTCTAAAGAACATTTACCTCTCATTTTTCTATGGTGCCAAGATTGGTATTATTGGTTTAAACGGATCGGGTAAATCTTCATTACTCAAGATTATCGCTGGTGTTGAAAAGAATTTCCAAGGTGATTTGAGTTTTAGTGATGGGTATTCTGTTGGATACTTAGAGCAAGAGCCTGAATTGGACGATAGCAAAACCGTAATGGACATCGTAAAAGAAGGTGCTTCAGAAGTAACTGCTTTGTTAGACGAATACGAGCAAATCAACCTCGATTTTGCAAAGCCAGAAGTATACGAAGATGCCGATAAGATGGATAAGCTGATGGCTCGTCAAGGAATCTTACAGGATAAAATTGATGCAGTTGGCGCGTGGGAATTGGATTCTAAGCTAGAGCGTGCAATGGATGCATTGCGCACACCAGAAGGTGATACTCCCATTAAGAATCTATCTGGAGGTGAACGCAGACGTGTGGCACTTTGTCGTTTGTTGATTCAACAACCTGACATCCTTCTTTTGGATGAGCCTACCAACCATTTGGATGCTGAATCTGTAGAATGGTTAGAGCATCATTTACAAGAATACGCTGGAACTGTAATCGCAATTACACACGACCGTTACTTTTTAGATAACGTTGCTGGATGGATTCTTGAATTGGATCGAGGTGAGGGAATTCCTTGGAAAGGAAATTACTCTTCGTGGTTAGATCAGAAATCTAAGCGCATGGCGCAAGAAGAGAAAACTGCAAGCAAGCGCAGAAAGACGCTAGAAAGGGAATTAGAGTGGGTGCGCATGTCGCCAAAAGGACGTCATTCGAAGAGTAAGGCACGTTTGTCTAACTACGATAAGATGATGGGCGAGGAGCAAAAAACCAAGGAAGATAACTTGGAATTATACATTCCGCCAGGCCCACGATTGGGTAATAATGTGATTGAAGCCATCGATGTGTCCAAAGGATTTGATGATCGCTTGTTGTATGAGCATTTGAACTTCAGACTACCACCAGCGGGAATCGTTGGAATCATTGGTCCGAACGGTGCGGGAAAAACAACACTTTTCCGAATGATCATGGAGCAGCAAAAGCCGGATGAAGGTGAATTCAAAGTGGGTGAAACAGTCAAGGTTGCTTATGTTGATCAAGCACACGAATCCATTGATCAGAGCAAGACAGTGTACGAGGTAATCAGCGGTGGCAATGACATCATTGACATGGGTGGACGCGAAATCAATGCGCGGGCCTATGTTTCTAAATTCAACTTCGGAGGAAGCGAGCAAGGCAAGAAAGTAAGCGTGCTTTCAGGTGGTGAGCGCAACAGATTGCATTTGGCCATGACGTTGAAAGAAGGTGCTAACGTATTGTTGCTTGATGAGCCAACCAATGATTTGGATATCAACACACTTCGAGCTTTAGAAGAAGCCTTAGACAATTTTGCAGGTTGTGCAGTGGTAATCTCTCACGACCGTTGGTTCTTAGACCGCATTTGTACGCACATTTTGGCGTTCGAAGGAGATAGTCAAGTCTATTATTTCGAAGGTGGTTACAGCGACTACGAAGAAAACCGTAAGAAACGTTTGGGCGATGAAGAACCTAAGCGTATTCGATACAAGAAGTTGGGAAAGGTATAGTCGTAGATATTCGATTCAGAACATCGATTCACGGTTTCATACAAGTATGGAAGTAGACCGTCATTTGCACTAGAGTATTCAATCGTCAATAAGCACGAAAGAATACTTATGGGGCTTTTTCGATTGATGCTTCTACTTCAGCTATTGTGTCTTTGTATTCAACCGAAATGAAGTATTCACTTTGTAAGGTGTCTTCTGAAGTTACTTGAGGAGCCAGGGAATCGAATTCATTGTCTGGAAACTCTTTTACGCAAGAGAAAATGGTTAAACTTAATACTGATATCAAGTATAGAAAGTGCTTTTTCATGTTCTTAATCCAATTCTAAATCCTAAGTGATACATAGGGTAGAGGTGCCAAAGACCGACCTTATAGTCGCTGAAATTGAATTCGCCTTCTATTTTATTTAATCCTGGCCAAATAGTATGAATATCGTAGAGAAATGCCGCAAATCGAATACTTGGTCCGGTATAAAACTCAATGAAAAACTTGTTATGCGGTTTATTGCGGATCACCCAAAAGAACTGCTGTTTTATTACATGCCTTCTTTCTGTCATTTTTACAATACTATAACGCCCATTTCCTATTTCATATTCAATGGGAAAAAAAAGGGAAGGATTTCCTTCAAACTCAGTACCATCACCTTGGGTCCATTCGTAATTTTTATCAATGGAGTCTAATTGAATATATTTATAATCAAGCCTGAGCTGTAAGCCGTGCATCGGGTGCTTGTTACTCATGAATGTGTATCCCAAACTCGAGGTGATTCCTTTTGAATTTTTTAATTGTAGAGTGCTGAAGTTGTCATGATTGGAATTGAAAAGGATGTGGTACTGATATCCCAAGCTTATTTCGAAGCTGTTTCCTTTGCTTAATCTTCGCTCATAGAATAGCGCAGCATTGCCGGATAAAACGTCACCTACACTAACCTTGAAAGTGTTTTTAAGTGCAATTGCTGTTGAGTCTTCTTGAGTAAATCCAGAAAAACTGAACAATAAAGCTGACCCTACTATGATGAATCGAATCTTCATTCCGATCTTTTAATATTAGTGGTGTTGGTTGAATATACAATAATTGTCTCAGAACGCTGGTTTTGAAACAGCTGTTGAATCATCAATCATCCTACATTTGTGCCCTATGGCGAACAAACCTTCCATACCAAAAGGTACACGTGATTTCCTTCCAGAACAAAGCCTAAAAAGGCAGTTCATTTTTGATACCGCGCGAAAAGTGTTTCAGCAGTTTGGCTATGTGCCGATCGAAACGCCTGCAATGGAGAATTTGGATACGCTTTTAGGCAAGTATGGGGAAGAAGGCGATAGGTTAATTTATAAGATTCTTAATAATGGAGATTATTTGGCAAAAGCAAGTGAAGAAAAACTTGCAGCTAAAGACTCTCAAGGATTGACATTTGAGATCAGTGATCGAGCTTTACGCTATGACCTCACAGTTCCTTTCGCACGCTTTGTAGTGCAGAATCAAAACGAACTTTCATTCCCATTCAAGCGCTATCAAATTCAACCTGTTTGGCGTGCTGATCGTCCTCAAAAAGGACGTTACCGGGAGTTTTATCAGTGCGATGTTGATGTGATTGGTAGCAATTCGCTGCTCAATGAAGCTGAATTGCTCTGCATCGTTGATGAGGTGTTTACGAACCTTGGATTGAGCGATGTGCGCATTCGCATCAACAACCGAAAAATATTAAGTGGAATTGCCGCTTCTGCTGGAATGAGCGAGCATTTTCAGAGTATGACAGTAGCCATTGATAAATTGGATAAGATTGGTCCAGATGGCGTAAAAGAAGAAATGTTGCGCAATGGATTGCCAGAAGCTGGAGTGAAGAAAGTATTGAACTTGATCAAACTGAAAGGCGAGGCTTCGGGTACTCTTAAGATGTTGGCTGGTGCGGTAGTTGGTTCTGAAGAAGCTTACAAAGGAATTGAAGAAGTGAAAGCAGTACTGAAAGCTTTGCCAGAGGCGGTGCGTGAAAAAGTTGAATTGGACTTGACCCTTGCAAGAGGGTTGAATTACTATACGGGAGCCATTATTGAGGTTGGACATGATGATTTCCCATCGAGTATTTGCGGTGGCGGACGTTATGATGACCTCACAGGCATTTTTGGATTGAATGACATGAGTGGAGTAGGTGTGAGTTTTGGCGCTGACCGCATCTACGATTTGATGGAGGACAAAGGTTTGTTTCCTGAAACGTTAAAAGCTTCAAGTCAAGTGCTTTTTGTAAACTTTGGAAAGGAGGAAGTCCTGACTGCCATTCATTTGGCGGCTGATTTACGCACCGAAGGCCTTTCTGCTGAAGTCTATCCGGATGAGGCTAAAATGAAAAAGCAAATGAAGTATGCCAATGATAAGGGCGTGCGCTTTGTTGTGATTATCGGAGAAGAGGAACTCAAAGCAAAAATGGCTACAGTGAAGGATATGCTTTCTGGAGATCAAGATTCGCTTACTCAGAAAGAATTGGTTTCCTTTATCAACGATAAACTTTCCTAAATGATAGAGCTCCACCACAACGGCTATTCCATTTCTGAGATTCGAGAACTTATCGATTCAAAAGAATCCTTAGAGTTATCGCAACAACTCATTGCTAACATTAAAAAAGGCCGGTCATTCTTAGAGTCATTCATAGAACGAGCAGATAGTCCTATTTACGGAATCAACACGGGTTTTGGAAGCCTCTGCGATACTGAAATTGCTCCTGACGATCTAGGGAAATTGCAAGAGAACTTGGTTAAATCTCACGCTTGCGGCCTTGGCGATATTGTTGATCCTGAGATCGTTAAGTACATGCTTGTGTTGAAAGTCTTAGGGCTGTCAAAGGGTAATTCTGGAGTGAAACTACAAACGGTAGAAGCGCTTTTGGATTTATACAATAGTGGTGTTTTGCCGGTAGTGTATGAACAAGGTTCTTTAGGCGCTTCGGGAGACTTAGCGCCATTAGCTCACCTTTCACTTCCGCTATTAGGCTTGGGAGAAGTTCATTACAATGGAGAAATTGTTTCTGCTCGTGAAGCATTGGTGGTCGAAGGACTTTCGGTTATTGAGTTGAGCGCGAAGGAAGGCTTGGCACTTTTGAATGGAACACAATTCATGTCTGGTTATGCTACGTACATTCTTGGCAAGCTTCAAAAACACGTTGCGCACGTTGACAAAGTAGCCGCGTTGAGTTTGGATGCATACGATGGTCGAATTGAACCATTTGATGACGCTGTTCATGCCGTTCGTCCGCATAATGGTCAACGAGAAACGGCCGCAGCAATACGCTCAAACTTGGAAGGTAGTGAATGGGTTACTCAACCTAAAAAGCATGTTCAAGATCCTTATTCCTTTAGATGTATTCCCCAAGTGCATGGAGCGAGTAAAGATGCAATCGCCTATGTGACTTCAGTCGTTGAGACGGAGATTAACTCTGTAACAGACAATCCAACGTTGATTCCCGATGAAGATAAAATCATATCAGCAGGAAATTTCCACGGGCAACCATTGGCTTTGGTGCTTGATTTCTTGTGCATCGCCATGGCTGAATTGGCGAGTATTTCTGAACGTAGAACCTATAAACTGATAGGAGGTCAACGTGGTTTGCCGGCTTATTTGGTGGCCAATCCTGGTATCAACAGTGGACTTATGATTGCGCAATATGCCGCGGCATCTGTGGTTAGTCAGAATAAGCAATTGTGCACTCCTTCGTCAGTTGACACGATTGACTCTTCCAACGGACAAGAAGATCACGTGAGCATGGGCGCTAATGGCGCCACTAAAGCGCTACGCGTGTTCGAAAACTTAAAAAAAGTAACGGCCATCGAGTTGCTAACGGCTGCTCAAGCTGCAGATTTTAGAGAGGGCAAATCGTCACCAATTATCGAAAAGCTAAGAATCGATTTCAGAGAAAATGTACCCTTCATTGAAGACGATGTGGTGCTGCACGATTTGATGCAAAAGAGCATTGATTTTTTAAGGCACTAAATCAAAGACCGTGACGTTTTTCATCTATTCCACTGAACTATGAAAAATGCATTGCTCGTTGCGCTAGTTTCGATGTTTGTTGTTACTGAAGCTATTGGTCAAGACACCATTTTTTCGAAAAGATCAACTGCTCCATCAAAAATTGGAATAATAGGTGGAATGTATTTTGACCTTTCTAGCCCCAAACAAGAGTTATGTTACTCAATAGGTGGCAGAGGTGCTGCATTGATTGATCATAAGTGGATCATCGGTGGATTTGCTCAGGCTAATATTGCTGATCGATTCGTGTATCAATACATTGGGTTGCCAGCTCGCATATACCTGGGTCAAGGTGGTCTTTGGGTAGGTCGTTTTTTATTTCCTGAGAAAAAGCTCAACCTCGCATTATCAGCATCGATCTCTGGAGGAGGATTCGGATCAGAATTGAGAGTAAGTGGTGAAGGAGAAGATGTACAAACGATAGATGCCTATAGCACAGAGTTTTTTCAATGCTCACCACAAGCCGATGTTTTCGTTAAGCTTTTTCCTAAAATTAACTTGAGCGCATCTATCGGTTATAGGCTTACGTTGGGCATGAAGTATAACCCAATCATAAACAATCAACAGATGAACTCGTTATTCACGCAAGTAGGATTTATGATAGGTTCGATCTGATCAATTTCAGCTCCATTTGTGTAATTTAAGGTATAATTGATATATGATTTTTGAAACAAAACTTCGTGTGCGATACGCTGAGACCGATCGCATGGGTTATTGCTACTATGGAAATTTCGCGGCATTTTTTGAAGTGGCGCGTGTAGAAGCTTTGCGCGAATTGGGAGTGACCTACAAGCAGCTCGAAGATGACGGAATCATACTTCCTGTGTTTGAATACCAGATCAAGTATTTCAAGCCTGCATATTACGATGAAGAACTTCGCATTGAGACCACTATTGAGAAGGTGAAAGGTGCATGTATCTTTTTTAGCTACAAAACTTTCAATGATAGGAATGAGCAGCTAAATCAATCTACCACTACACTTGTATTCGTAGATTTTAATTCTAAGAAGCCAATAAACCCACCGAGTGATTTAGTAGAGTTATTGTCTAAGGCTACCAACACAGAATCTTAATATCTTATTTCATCTCTCTATTCACGGATTTACTTAATGATGAATTTCGCAAAGTGAAACAGTGGTTCTTATTAGTTGCTTTGGTTTTCCTCAATTCTATATTGTTGGGGCAATTGGCTATTGATACCACTCCGCCACCTCCAAAACCGAAGGCTGGTTTCCTTTCCAATTTCATTTTTCAAATTGATAACAGGACAGAAAGCTATTATGACGTTCGAGGAAGAATGAACGGCATAAAACTGGGAGTCGAATTTTATAAGCGCTTTCGAACGGGTTTTGGATTTTATCAGAACAATGACTTTTATAGAATAGAACCTCCTTTTAGAGTTGACACTGCATTCAGAAGTGCATCCTTTAATTACTCCACCTATTTTGCAGAAATCGTTTTCCTAAGAAATTTTAGATGGGAATTTTCTTCCATCGCTCAATTTGGAAGCGGAAGCATTGTGGTGAAAAACTATGATTACTTAGGAGGAGTGCCTAATTTCTCTCGTCAAGACACTGTCAACAACGTTGGTGTATTTGATATTGGATTGAACGGTCACTTCAAAGTTTTTCCTTGGCTAGGTTTAGGTTCGGGAGTTGGAGTCCGATATGTAAATAGCATTCAAGACTTAGAGCTGAAAGGAGCCTTTAGAGATACGTATGTTGACTTCAAGCTCAAGATCTTTTTAGGATACATTTATAAAGGTATTTTTAAGCCTCAAGCCATTCAAGCAGAACGTGATTATTATGAATGGCGGGAAGCCAAGCGATGGGCGTCAGTGAAAAAGCTATTTGGTAAATGACAGCAGAAGAAGCAAAGTCAAGGATTGAAAATCTAAGTCGTGAATTGGAGCGGCACAATCATAGCTATTATGTGCTGAGCAATCCTACAATTTCAGACTTCGAGTTTGATCAACTCTTAAAGGAGTTGGAACAATTAGAAGAGCAATTTCCAGCTTTCACTGATGCCAATAGCCCGACCAAGAGAGTTGGTGGCGATATCACCAAGAAATTTGCGACAGTCGTCCATGACTTTCCTATGATGTCGCTTTCAAACACCTACTCAAAAGATGAAATTATTGAGTGGGAGAATCGTATTCGGAAAATTGCCGATGGCAAGCTTGAGTATGTCTGTGAATTAAAGTATGATGGTGTAGCCATCGGAATTAAGTATGTTGATGGAGCTATGACTAGAGCGGTAACGCGTGGTGATGGAACTAAAGGGGAAGATATTACCAACAATGTGCGCACCATACGCACTATTCCCATGAAATTGAAAGGAAACAACTATCCTTCAGATTTCGAGATTAGAGGTGAGATATTCTATCCATTAGCGAGTTTTCAGAAACTCAATGAGCAAAGGGAAGAAGCAGGGGACGCGCTCTTTGCGAACCCAAGAAATACGGCTAGTGGGACATTGAAAATGCAAGATTCAGCCATCGTGGCTTCCCGAGGGTTAGATTGCTATTTGTATGGTGTTTATTCAAAAGAAACACTCGCTTCTTCTCACTTTGAAAGCGTTCAATATGCTGGAGAATGGGGGTTTAAGATCCCGAGTGCAGAGCGAACAATGATCGCTAAATGTGAGAACATTGATCAAATTACGGACTTTATTAATCATTGGGATACAGAGAGACATAACCTTGATTTTGAGATTGATGGTATAGTTATAAAAGTGAATAACTACCGACAACAGGAAGAACTTGGGTTTACAGCTAAATCGCCTCGCTGGGCAATTGCATATAAATTCAAAGCGGCAGAAGTAACCACTGTTCTTGAATCTGTAGCTTATCAAGTAGGCAGAACGGGAGCTATTACCCCAGTAGCTAATTTGAAACCTGTGCTTTTAGCTGGAACAACTGTAAAGCGCGCTTCACTGCATAATGCCGATCAAATTGAAAAGCTCGATTTGCGTATTGGAGATCATGTTTACGTTGAAAAAGGAGGCGAAATCATTCCTAAAGTGACAGCTGTAAATCTTGCGAAAAGAGATCCAAATGCGCCAGTGTTTGAATACATTACTCATTGCCCGGAATGTGAAACAGCTTTGGTACGCAATGAAGGTGATGTGAAGCATTATTGTCCAAATGACTTGGGATGCCCACCTCAGATAAAAGGCAAAATGGAGCACTTTATTTCCCGCAAGGCGATGGATATTGAAGGATTGGGAAGTGAGACCATTGATCAATTGTATGATGCTGGAATGCTCAAATCCATTGGGGATTTGTATGACCTCACTTCTGAACAATTGCTACCACTCGAACGCATGGCTGAAAAGAGCGTTGAGAATATGCTGACTGGTATCCAAGAATCAAAGCTGGTGCCTTTTGAGCGTGTACTTTTTGCGCTTGGAATTCGATATGTTGGCGAAACTGTTGCAAAGAAGTTAGCGCGTTATTTTAAATCGCTGGATAAATTGATGGAAGCGGACGTTGAGACTTTGGTTGCTGTGGATGAAATTGGCGAACGCATTGCGGAGAGTGTGGTAGAATATTTCCAGAATGAAGAACATCAGCTGCTAATCGATAGGCTTAAATCGGCAGGATTACAGTTTGAAATTCCTGCAGAACAGTTTGCTGGTAACACAGAGAAACTGAAAGGGTTGTCATTTGTGATTTCAGGTGTATTTGAAGGACACAGCAGAGATGAGTTGAAAGAATTGATTGAGAAGAACGGAGGTAAAAACTCAGGTTCAGTGAGTTCAAAAACCAGCTATATATTAGCGGGTGAGGGCATGGGGCCATCCAAACGAGAAAAAGCGGACAAGCTTGGAGTAACGATTATCTCAGAAACTGATTTCGAAGGAATGATTGACTAATTGGAAACTATAAAGCATAAAAAAAGCCCCGCCATAAGCGGGGCTTTTTTGTTTTGTTCAAGGTAGTTCTTAGAACTTAGAGAACTTGTTCATTTTCACTTCACCTGTTTTTTCATTTACAGTTTGAAGGAAGTAGATACCTGAAGTGATTTCACTCGTTGAGATACGCATATCTTCAACAATCATCTCAGTAGCTATAACACGACCATTCATGTCAATGATAGAAGCGTTAAGGTTACTGTTTACGTTAGATACAGTGATGAAATCATTGGTGAATATCACATTGTATTCGTTGATATTTACCTCAGCAACACCGATAGGAGCCGGAGGAATGTAATTATCAACGATTGAGAATGCTAAGCACGAAGTATCGTTATTACTATTTGCATCATTTTCATTTACGATAACACACAAATCATACGTACCCACTTCTTGAGGAGAATTAGGGATAATAGCTGCGTTTGTAATATTTCTAATTGTGCTTTCCCCTGGCGCCATTGGTGCTTGCAGCGTTCCAGTGACATTAAATAGTTGTGCTCCTAAAGTGATAGAGTATGAAATTGGATATCCCGCGATATATTCAACATTACCATTGTTAGTGAATACGGCTAATAACTCGGTCATTGCAGGAACAGTTTCGGTTCCGTTGTTAACATCAAACCCATCAATATTTGTAGGAGCAACTATAGCGACACTATCAGCGGATAGATCTACGTTAGCGGCTGTTCCTACACTCACATTTGTCTCACACATAAAGTTGTTAGTCAAAACTGGATCAACTAAAGTTGTGAAAATAGCGGCAGCGCAAAAATCTGTTGGAACTGGATTAGTCAAAACAAATGCACTTGAGTTTGCAACACCCGTAGCTCCTGGATTAAAAGCTCCTTGGAATGTGTAAGTGATGCTCTCTAATGTATCATTGTCAACGATAAAATGCATATCAAATTCAGCTTGATCAGGGATTATAGTAGTTCCAACATTTGATAGAGTCGCAAGAATATAAAGGTTAGCATTAACCGGCACATTACCAGTGGATGTGGATGGAGTGACAGACATTTCCGTAACAGCCAAATCATATGTTTGCGCATTCACTGCATAGCTGGAGACAACAAGTATTGAAAGAAAAAATAATCGAGTAAAGTGTTTCATTGTAAGTGAGTTTATGAGTTTATATCTCAAAAGACGTTAGTCGTCTCCTAGACGTTGCGCGAAAATATAATATCCGTGTTTATGTTAATCGGTTAGTGATGAAAATTTAGGAATGTTAGCTAAAGTTCTGAGCCGCACTGCATGCAATATTTGGAGTCATCTAAATGTCCTGTTCGACCACAATTGTTGCAGTGGATAGGGTTTATTATTGGTTGACTTACTGCCGGATTTTCAGTCCCAGGCGGGTTAAACATGGCCACACCGACTATTCCTGTAGGCACCGCGATAATTCCATAACCTAAAATCATTAGAATTAGAGCAAAGAATTGACCCAAGTCTGTATGCGGATGAATATCCCCGAATCCAACGGTGGTCATGGTGACAATTGCCCAGTAAATACTCCTAGGAATACTTGTATAACCATTTTCACCTCCTTCAACAATGTACATTATGGTTCCCATAATTACGGCAACATTGAAAACAGCAAATAGAAATACTCCAATTTTTGCGCGACTAGCCTTCAGCGAATTCCATAAGGAATCAGCTTCATTCATGAATCGGGCAATTTTAAGAATCCTGAACACCCTCATCAATCGAAAGATTCTTATGATCATTAAATACTGAGTGGATGAAACAATCAAGGCTAAATAAGTAGGAAGAATTGAAAGTAAATCAACTATTCCGTAGAAGGAAGTTGCATATCCTAGCGGTTTTCTAGCAGTCCACAATCTTAGTATGTATTCTATTGAAAATACTGCAGTAAATGCATATTCAGCATATGTAAACCAATTGCCATAGTTATCTCGCAGTTGAGTAACGCTCTCCAGCATAACAGCCAGCGTGCTTAAGACGATGAGTATAAGTAATATTACGTCAAACCATTTACCGGTTTTAGTTTCGGTACCGAAAATAATTGTGTATAGTTCATCTTTAAAACTGTTCTTATCCTGCTTGCTCATTGCTCAAGAATACAAATTCAATAATGTTGGCGCCCATTTTAAGCGCTTTTTCATGGTTCGATTGGGTATCATTATGTATACGAGGATCTTCCCATCCATCGCCTAAATCAGATTCATAAGTGTAGAGACACACTAATCGACTTTCAAAGTATAACCCAAATGCTTGCGGAGGTTTATTATCGTGCTCATGAATCTTAGGCAAGCCATCTTTGAAATTATATTTCTGGTGAAAAATGGGATGACTTGGTGGAAGTTCAATAAACTCTAACTCAGGGAAGACTTTTTGCATTTCAGCCCGAATGAATGGATCGATGCCATAGTTGTCATCAATATGCAGAAAGCCGCCGGCAGTTAAGTACTTTCTCAAGTTTTGCGCTTCTTGATCATTGAATGAGATGTTTCCATGACCAGTAAGATGAACAAACGGATAATTGAAAATACTCCGATCACCAACTTCTACGATGTCTTGCTCTTTTGAAATGTTGGTTCCAAGGTTTCTATTGCAAAACTCAATAAGATTCGGAAGTGATGTTTCAAGGTTCGCATACCAATCGCCACCTCCATTATATTTCACTAAGGCGATTTTATAGGAGTCTTGTGCAAAGCATGACACATTTGCCAATAAAAAAGCAATAAGTAAAAGTCTTTTCATTTCGGTGAAAATAAGGCTTTAAGCTTGAAATACATTAGCGGCTATTACGGCTGCAATGGCAGCAGTTTCTGTGCGGAGTCTCTTTTCGCCTAGGCTTACTTCTTTGAATCCAAGAGTTACGGCCAGGTCAATTTCTTCTTGACTAAAATCGCCTTCTGGACCAATGAAGATTATTTGGGAACCTTGGTTCTGCGAAAGTGCCAAAATGGAAGCCTTGTCAGCCGTTTTGCAATGGGCGATCCATTTATTATCAGCTTCAATTTTAAAGGCTTCTTTCACCGATTGAAGCTCATGGATCAAGGGTAAGAAAAGTGCCTTTGATTGTTTTGCTGCGCTGAGAGCAATGCGATGTAAGCGCTCGGCTTTAATGAATACGCGTTCTGAATGCTCGCATTGCAAAGGCATGATTTCATCTACGCCAACTTCTACGGCTTTTTCTACCACCCATTCAAAGCGCGCCATGTTCTTGGTTGGTGCAACAGCTAAAATTAATTTTTTCGCAGACTGGGTTTCTTCTTCAATTAATGTGTCAATGGAAACTTCCATCTTCTTACCAGCTTTCATTACTGAGCCTTCAAACAGGTTTCCTTTTCCATCAATTAAATGCACAATGTTGCCTTCAGTTAGTCGCAATACCCTTGCATGTTTTGCTTCTTCTGAATCAATTTCGGCAATAGCGCCCAATTGAGCGTTGGGTAAATAAAAACGAGGTAAGTCGGCCGCGTGTTTCATAAGGTCAAAGAAACAAAAAAGCCCCACCAATGGAGGGGCTTTTTAAGTAGTTTAGTGTGACTACTAAGCGTTAGTAGTGACATTTGGTGCAGCTGCCATAATTTCTTCGCTTGCGTTGTCTGCAAACGTTGAGAAATTCTTCACAAATGAAGAAGCTAATTTATTTGCTTTCGTGTCGTAGGCGTTTTTATCCGTCCAAGTGTTCTTTGGATCAAGTATTTCAGAAGGAACATCAGGACAAGTTGTGGGCATGTTTAATCCAAATACTTCGTGTGTTTTGTACTCCACATTTTCCAATTGTCCAGTAAGCGCAGCAGTAATCATTGCGCGCGTATATTTCAATTTGATGCGAGACCCAATACCGTATTCGCCACCGCTCCAACCTGTGTTGATCAGCCAAATGTTTACATCGTGCTTCTTCATTTTCTCACCCAACATTTCTGCGTACTTCGTAGGGTGAAGTGGCAAGAAAGGTGCTCCAAAACATGCACTGAACGTAGTTACAGGCTCAGTAATTCCAGCTTCTGTGCCAGCCACTTTAGCTGTATAACCTGAAATGAAATGATACATTGCTTGACCAGGAGTCAATTTAGAAACTGGAGGCAAAACACCAAATGCATCTGCGGTTAAGAAGAAGATGTTTTTCGGAATCCCACCCATAGATGGTTTTGCAATTCCATCAATGAAATCGATAGGATAACTTACGCGTGTGTTTTCAGTCGTTGAACCATCTTCAAAATTTACTCGAGTGGTTCCGTCATAAACTTGAATGTTTTCAAGTAAAGCACCAAATCTGATTGCTTTCCAAATTTCAGGCTCCTTATCCTCTGTTAAGTCGATGCACTTTGCGTAGCAACCACCTTCGAAGTTGAAAACACCAGTTTCAGTCCATCCATGCTCATCGTCACCGATTAAAGCTCGGTTTGGATCAGCTGAAAGTGTCGTTTTTCCAGTTCCAGACAAACCGAAGAAAACAGCTGTGTCGCCATCTTTTCCTGTGTTTGCAGAGCAATGCATACTCAAAACACCTTTGTCTTGCGGAAGTATATAATTCAATACGGTGAAAATTCCTTTTTTGATCTCACCCGTGTATCCGCTGCCTCCAATAAGTGCTAGTTTTCTTTTGAAATCGAGTATAGAGAAATTGTGCTGACGCGTTCCATCAATTTTTGGATCTGCCATGAAACCTGGCAAACAGAGAACTGTCCATTCCGCTTCGAAGTTTTCAATTTCCTTCTCAGAAGGTCGAATAAACATGTTGTTTGCAAAGATGCTGCTCCAAGCAGTTTCAGTGATTACGCGAATATTGAGTTTATGAGCTGGGTCAGCGCACGCAATGCAATCACGCACGTAAACATCTTTGTTCATAGCATATGCCTGCATTCTATGGAGCAGAGGCTCAATTTTATCTGGATCGAAGCTGTTGTTAAAGCTTCCTTCCCACCAAATGGTGTTCTCGGTTATTTCATCGCGAACGATGAATTTATCTAGCGGAGATCTTCCAGTAAATTCTCCAGTTTCAATGGCCAAAGCGCCAGTGTCGGTTAAAAAACCTTCACCTTGAATGATTACATCTTCAACCAACTCAGCTGGTTCAAGATTCCAATATGCATTCCTAACATTCCCTAGGCCAAGGCTTGCAATAGTAGCATCCTTCGCCTTTCTTCCGAATTCGTTCATATGTATAGTTTGTGCCTACTTAAAGTTATCGTAGGGCGTTTGTGACCGTGCAAAGGTTGGAATTGATTTGACTTGTTAATCGTGATTTAACTCACATTTTATGCACAATTAGCCATTTTTCTTCAGCACTAATCTCCAAGCACCTATGAATATCAAGCCCCAAGCCGCGATAAGCAAGGTTCCACCTATTGGAGTTATAGGTCCTAGCCAGCGCAAATTCATGCCCAATACATCTTGCAAATTCAAAAAATAGATGGAAAACGAAAAGAGAATGATGCCCATTCCAAACAAGGACGTGATGATTTTCTCGTTTGGTAAATGAAAACTGTGACCTTTAAACGCAATCAGCAATAATGCAATGGCATGAAACATCTGGTATCTAACTCCAGTTTCAAATGATTGTAATTGCTCGGGGCTCAATATTTCTTTGAGCATGTGCGCTCCAAACGCACCTAGAATCACAGCGGTCATTGCGAAAAATGATCCAAAAAGGAGATGAAATGGCTTGATTTTCATGGTTTTGAATTAAAGATTGCCGATTATAATGAATCAAATTCCAGCGCCAAAGTTCGCAGTTCAAATAGAAATATGCACCATTAAAGATTGATAATTGATTATTTATCATTGATGATTAGAGAACCAACTATCTATGAACTATTAACTCCGAACCATGAGTTCGCCAAAGCGAATTATAAATCATCAATCATTAATTATCAATCCTCCATAACGAATCCTACATTCGCCTTAAATTGATTATTGAATGCGTAGAATAGTGGTTTTTGGAGCTGGCTTGAGTTCATCGGTGTTGATCGATTATTTGTTGAGAAATGCTGAAGAACAAAATTGGTTTGTGAGGGTAGGAGATATGAACTTGAAGAATGCTCAAGACAAAGTGAAAGATCACGAACGGGCAGAGGCATTTGAGTTTAACGTGACAAATGAGATTCAACGTTTGAAGGAGATTTCAAACGCGGATTTGATAATATCAATGCTTCCTGCGCACATGCATGTTGAGGTTGCACGGCAATGCGTGGGACTCAAAAAGCACATGGTAACAGCATCCTATGTTTCTAAAGAAATGGAGGAACTCGATCAAGATGCCAAAGATGCTGGGGTTGTTATAATGAATGAAATTGGTGTCGATCCAGGAATTGATCACATGAGCGCCATGCGTGTGATTGATCAAATTAAATCTAAAGGAGCGAAAATTCTCCAGTTTGAAAGTTTTACCGGTGGTTTAGTGGCTCCTGAATCTGATAACAATCCATGGAATTACAAGTTTGCTTGGAATCCACGCAATGTGGTTTTAGCAGGATCGGGTGGAGCAGTGAAGTTCAAACAAGAAGGGCGCTATAAGTACATTCCATACCATCAATTATTCAGAAGAACAGAGATTATTGAATTGCCTGAATATGGGCGCTTTGAAGGGTATGCAAATCGTGATTCTTTGAAGTATCGAGAGGCTTATGGTTTGAAAGATATACCTACAATTTATCGAGGTACTTTTAGAAAACCCGGATTCGGAAAAGCTTGGGACGTCTTCGTGAAACTTGGCGCTACGGATGATTCATACGTCATTGAAGATTCTGAGAACATGACCTTTCGTCAATTCTTGAATTCTTTCTTGGCGTTTAATCCTGACGATTCTGTGGAGTTGAAGTTGATGCACTATTTGCGCATAGAGCAAGACAGTGATGTCATGTTTAAGTTGAAATGGCTAGACTTGTTTGAAGAAATTAAGATTGGTATTCCAAATGCTACTCCAGCTCAAGTGCTTCAGCATATTTTGGAGCGAAAATGGACCATGAAAGACACTGATCTTGACATGATCGTGATGTATCACTTATTTGGATATGAGTTGAACGGAAAGAATCATGCTACAGAATCATACATGGTAATTAAAGGGGAGGATAGAGTGCACACCGCTATGGCTAAAACAGTTGGCTTGCCGGTTGGTATTGCTGCTAAGATGATTCTGAATGGTAAAATATCCACTCCAGGTGTTCACGTTCCCATCAAGAAGGAGATATACGAACCGGTGTTGGTGGAATTAGAAGAATACGGAATTCAATTTATTGAACGCGAGGCAGAATATAAAGGCTACTAACGTTCCGGGAGAGAAGATTGCCTTCTTCTGTTCAATTTCAAATCCTGCAGTATCGCGCTCTTCACGTTGATTTGAAAATTATAACTCTGACGTGGTCCGAAAGGCACAACTCCGAGGCTGAACTCCCAGCAATGTAAGTTACGATAAATGTCTAGTGAACTATAGGTAATCTGTTTATTGGTGAGGTCGTATCCAGATTTAAAACCAACCCGCCAGTTTCTCGTGATATTCGTTTCTCCGCTCAAATCAATAATTTGACTTACGCTTTCCGTAACTACGGTGTTCGTGTACCTAACGTTATAGTTGATTCTCAAACTCCATGGGATGTCAAAGTCTACAAAATCGGTGTAATACATGTTGGCATCGCTCAACTCATTGGACTTTTCCTCTTGTTTTTCCTTTCCTTTTTTAGGTTGAATGTTATACGAGAAAGCCACGTTGGCTCGTGTCCAATTTCCTACATCTCCAGTTCTGTTATATTGAAAATCATTGATTCTTCTTCCATTGCTCGGATTGATGTAATACGGATCTAACGTTGCACTCGCGTTGATTGTAAATCCGGGCAAAACATTTGTTCTCAGCGCTATGGAAAGTGGGTTCCAGTTTAAAGAATCCTTAGGTATATTATAATTTGTGCTGAAATTGAACGCGTCAAGGATCCTAAGCTTTTTGTCTTCGTCTTTTCCTGTGGTGTCTTTATTATTTCTCACTTTCAGCTCGAAAGTGTTGTTTAAAGAGAGGTTTACAACTCCATTTTCTTGGGCTGTTGGGGCACCATAAAGGCCACCTTCAAAATATGAATATTGAGTGGTATTGCCGAGTGAATCAGATTGAACTTCACTAAAATATCCCCAAAATGGATCACTGTAATCTGGTCGATAACTCACTGATGCGGTTGGAGTTACTTGATGGCGCATTGCTTTGATTGTCTCACTTTTATAGAGGTATGTACCATAAACAACCGTACTCAAACTTAAGCTAGCCGAACCGTCATAAAAGCCATCAATGCCGGTTAGCTTTTTGGTGTCAATTCTATTGCTATCACTGTTCCACTCTTTTTGAGTGGTCTTTCTGTAGGCGACAATTCTGTGAGATGTGCTTGGTGATAGTGTAAGGTATTTTAAAAGCTTAATACTCGTGCTGGCGGTACTTTGAGTGCGAATACCATTATCCATATTCTTAAGCATCCGATTGTCAAAATTATTGAATAAGGTATCTTCCTTTCCTACTAATTTATTGGAGAAATCTGTTGAAGCATTAATACCAATCTTATCAATTCCTGCCTTAGATTTAAAAGAAGTAGAGCTTGCAGGAACCTTCCCTTTGAATGGGAAAATCCTCGCCATGTTAAAGCTAGCTTCAGGAGCCCTAATTGAGATGATTTCGGTTTGAGTGTTTTGGTTTCCACTAGCAGCTGCCGAGAACGAAAATGGAGTATTGTCAAAAGTCTTAGAGTAACGAATACTAGAGTTTAATTGACTTTGTAAGTAATTCGTAGAGTTTGATTGTAGGTTGTTTCGAAAGTTTTTAGACGAACCAGCATTCACATCAGCACTAAAAGCGCTTCCTGGTCTTGCTTTCGCATCTTGAGTATGTCTCCATTTTACGTTAAAAGTTCTTGCGCTGAAATAATCAGGATATTCTTTATTGCTAAATTTTGAATTGACGAAATCAATGGAGTAATTGCCATTGAATCTGTATCGTTTTACATATCTGCTGTTGAGATATGTTGCCCACGTTCCTCTTGTATAAACATCTCCTGTAAGCGCAAAGTCCATGTTGTCATTCAGCCCGAAATAATATCCACCTCGGCTCAAGTAAAACCCTTGATTAACGGCTTCTCCGTAAGACGGAATGATGAGTCCATTAGAACGACTTTCTGAGTTTGGGAAGAATCCAAAGGGAACTGCTAAAGGGGTTGGAACATCTGCAATACTTAAGTATGCAGGCCCGGTAATTATTTTGTCTTGAGGGATCACCTTCATTTTACCAGCGTGAATATGAAAATGCGGATCATCATATTCGCAAGTGGTGTACATCCCATTCTTGATGTATATAATTTCAGATGTATCCCGTTTCACCACGCTGCCATGCAAATAACCACCGCCTTCTTGCGTTTTCACCTCCTTACTCAAACCTCGTTTTGATTTGAAATTGTAACGCATTTCGCTAGATTCAAACGTTTGTGATCCTTGGGTAAATACTGGTTCGCCAACAATTTTTCCCGTGCTGTCAGGCAATCCTTTTGCACTCAATTCGCTTGATTTGAGAGATATTTCAATATAATTAGCCTTCAGCTCAATGTCTCCGTAAGTGGTTATGGCGTTTCCGTATAAATAAACCATTTGATTGCGTAGATCAACCTTCATAGAGTCGTCACTTTGATAATTCACCTCATGCTCGAGTGACGATTTTCGTTTAAGCTTAATATTATTCTTGCTCGAATCAGTAGCCAATGAATCGTTGATTAAAGAAAGCGAATCAATTTCAGTGCTATCTGATACAAATTGTAGCGTATCAGGCCTTTCAGAAGAATTGCTGTCAGCACTCTGCCCGAAAATCCATGTGCTCAATAGCATGAATAAGACGAAATGAAATAGGAGGCTGAACTTCAAATTGGGGCTAAATTATCTTCGGAGTGCAAATTTAAACGCTTCAGGTTGTGAATCACATGTGCTACAACATTCAAAAGTTGTTAATTCTCCACTACAAATACGATTAAGAGTGTGGTCTCTATTAACATTCAAGGGTGAAATACTCTATATATTAGATTGAAGCAATGCCTTAGCCTAAACTACATTTGTTAGTTACTAGGTAAATACCCAGTTAGATTTTATGCAGGTTAACCAACCACTTTCAAGATGGCGTCTGAGGACGCTATTGACTTTCGGAGCCACAGCTTTTGTTCTGATGGTTTTCTCATCCTTTGTTCCCAATCACCGAGGTACTAAAATAGCTGAAATGGGAGTGCTTAAGGTAGTGATTGACGCAGGACATGGTGGGCATGATCCTGGTAATACAGGCACTGGTCGCTATAAAAAATCTGAGAAGGATATTTCATTGGAAGTAGCTCTTCAATTGGGCGAATACATTGAGCGTGCGTATGAGAATGTTGATGTTATTTATACCCGAAAAGAGGATAAGTTCGTTACGTTAAAGGGGCGAACCACTATCGCCAACAAGGCAGATGCGGATCTTTTCTTGTCTATTCATTGCAATTCTGCTGCGAATAAAGAAGCATTTGGAACAGAAACTTTTGTAATGTCCATGACGAAAATTGCGGCAAACCTAGAATTGGCAAAACGTGAAAATTCTTCGATTTTACTCGAAGAAAATTATGAGCAGACCTATGAAGGGTTTAATCCTGATTCACCAGAATCATTAATTGCCCGCTCAATAGCACAATCTGTTTACCTCGATCAAAGCTTAACGCTTTCAGCACATATTCAGGAGCAATATCGAGAAAGAGTGAGTAGGAGAGATCGCGGAGTAAAACAAGCACCATATTGGGTGATTAGCTTCACAACCATGCCTAGTGTTCTTACTGAATTGGGTTTTCTTACCAACAAAGGAGAAGAGGATTTTTTGAATAGTGACAACGGTAAGGTGTATATGGCTAGTGCAATTTATAGGGCTTTTAAGCAGTATAAAGCTGAAATTGAAGGGGTGGAGATTTCAACTCCAGACTTTGAAAAGAATATTCCTGAAGTAACGGATGAAGCTCCAATCGTGGAAGTTAAAAAAGACGAAAAGCCAACGACTAAGCCTGATGTTAAACAAGAGAATTTAGTTGTGAAAGAGAAAGCTAAATCCGAGAATATTGAGCCCGTTTTTTATAAGATTCAATTAATGGCTTCATCCAATCCGATTGATCTGAAACCTGAAAATTTTAATGGATTAGAAGAGGTTAAGTCATACGAAGTTGAAGGTCTTTATAAGTATACCATAGGAGAAGTAACAGATTATAAAAAAGCTGTTTCTTTGCAGCGTACGGTGCGCGAAAATGCATATCCGAAAGCCTTTATTACAGCTTTTTATAATGGCGAACGAATTGGGCTTTCGAAAGCATTGGAGATATCGAGAGCAATAAATACAACAGATTGATTTGAAGATAGGTAGCGAAATAAAAGTAGGGGCAGTGATCATTGTTGCTCTTGGGCTGCTTTATTTTGGAATGAATTATTTGAAAGGTTCTGATGTGTTTTCTAAGTCACGATCCTTTTACGCCATTTACGAAAAGGTTGATGGATTGAGTACTGACAATGTTGTTCTTGTGAACGGATTTAAAGTAGGTCGTGTTGCCAGCATTACACTTATTCCTGAGAACGGAAATCTGATCATGGTTGAAATGGAAATTTTAGAGGATCAACTTAATATTCCAGATAGTTCCGTGGCACGAATTGTTTCAGAAGATGTCTTAGGCACCAAAGCGATTTCTTTAGAGTTTACACAAGACACAATTTATCATGTGAGCGGAGATACGCTTATTAGCGATATTGATGAAGCCTTACAAAGTATTATTGAAGAGAAATTAGCACCACTGCAATTGCAGATAGAAGGTGTGATAGCCGAAGCAAGAGATTTGGTAACCACTACTAAGATTTTGGTAACTACTACCAATGAATCCATAGAGAAGGCCAAGACTAGCATGGATATAATCAATAAAACCACGAGGGATATTGATAAATTGGTAGTTACTCAAAACGAAAACCTTACCAGAGTTTTAGGAGACATTACAGCGATTGCCTCCAACATCAGAAACAACAGTAAAAACATCAATGCGATTCTTGAAAATGTAGCTACAATTAGCGATTCATTAACAAGAGCTAATTATGCAGCAGCCATTGAAAATGCTACAAATGCGTTAACGCAACTTGACTCCATGATTACTAAGATCAATGAGGGAGAGGGTTCATTGGGTATGTTGCTAAATGACGATAAACTTTACAAAAATCTTGAGCAAGCTTCACTTGAAATCGATAAACTTGCTGAAGACTTAAGGGTTAACCCTGAACGATATGTTCACATCTCTGTTTTTGGTAAGAAAGAAGACAAAGAGGATAAGCCTAAAAAGAAAGATCGTAAAGAATAACACACATGATTTCAAGCATCATTTTCACGGTACTTTTAGTAGCTACCGCTGTTATTTTCATTCGTAGAATAGCTGAAATAAAAGGTAATATTAACCTAGGCAGAGATTTGGATTTGTCTGACAATCCAAGTGAGCGCTGGAAAACCATGGCGCGTGTGGCATTAGGACAAAGCAAAATGGTAGCAAGACCTCTTGCTGGCTTTATGCATATTCTCATTTATGTAGGCTTTGTTTTGATCAATATCGAAATCCTTGAAATTATCATAGATGGTGTTTTTGGCACGCACAGGTTATTCTATGGTTTGATAGGAAGTGATCTTTACTACGTACTCATTGGTTCTTTTGAGCTTCTAGCTTTCTTAGTACTTGTTGCGTGTGTGGTGTTCTTGATTAGAAGAAACATAGGTAAGCTGAAGCGTTTTTCTGGAACAGAAATGACAAAATGGCCAAAATCTGATGCCAACATCATTTTAATTGTAGAGTGTTTTTTAATGCTGGCGCTGCTTACTATGAATGCGGCAGATAGTGTGTTGTTTATGATGAAAGATACTTGGGTCATGCAAGCTGGACTTGATCATTATGCGGGGATTGAATTTCCAGATTCGTTTTGGGTTAGTGCTTATTTGACTGGGTTTATGCCGGATGATCCTATGACTTTGTTCTACATTGAAAGAACGTGTTGGTGGATCCATATTACAGGCATTTTGGGGTTTTTAATCTACGTGCCCTATTCGAAGCATTTTCACATTTTCCTTGCGTTCCCGAATACTTATTACTCTAAACTTCAGCCTTCAGGTGAATTCAATAACCTCGAAAGTGTGAAGAAAGAAGTGGAAATGATGATGGATCCGAATGTTGATCCATTTGCGGCTCCTGCGCCTGATGCAGGTGATGTGGCTCCTCAGCGATTCGGAGCCAAAGACGTGACCGACCTTTCTTGGAAGAATTTGATGGATGCTTATTCATGCACAGAATGTGGAAGATGTACTTCTGAATGTCCGGCCAATCAAACTGGAAAACTTCTTTCTCCTCGGAAAATCATGATGGATACCCGTGATCGCTTGGAGGAGTTAGGAAAACATAAACGTGCGAATGGATCTGAAAGTGAAGATGGGAAGAGCTTGCTAGGCGATTATGTTTCTTCTGAAGAACTGTGGGCATGCACTACATGCAACGCCTGCACTCAAGCATGTCCTGTAAATATTGATCCACTTTCAATTATTGTGGATTTGAGAAGATTTTTAGTGATGGAGGAATCTGCTGCACCAGCAGAGTTGAATGGCATGTTTACGAATATTGAGAACAACGGTGCGCCTTGGCAGTTTGCTCAGGCTGATAGATTGAATTGGAAAGACGAAGCGTAACGCATGATTTTTTAATCATGAATTAAAAAGATTGACAAATGGAGTCGCTACAAATAAAAACAATGGCCGAAATGATGGCCGCAAGCGAAGAACCTGAAGTGCTTTTTTGGGTAGGTTGCATGGGCAGCTTCGATGATCGTGCCAAAAAGATTACTAAGGCTTTTGCGAAAATATTGAATAAGGCAAACGTAAAATTTGCTGTTCTAGGAGCAGAGGAATCATGCACTGGTGATCCAGCAAAGCGAGCTGGGAATGAATTCCTTTTTCAGATGCAAGCTTTTGCCAATATTCAGGTATTGGATGGATATAATGTAAAACGCATTGTAACGGCATGCCCACATTGCTTCAATACCTTGAAAAATGAATATCCGGAGCTTGGTGGAAATTATGAAGTGATTCACCATACCCAGTTTTTGCAAAGTTTATTGAACGAAGGACGGATTACTGTTGAAGGTGGTACATTTAAAGGTAAGAAGATCACATTTCATGATCCTTGTTATCTAGGTCGTGCAAATGGAGTTTATGAGGCACCACGTGAAGTGCTTTCAAAATTGGACTCAGAGTTAACTGAAATGAAGCGATGCAAACAAAGTGGACTTTGTTGCGGTGCCGGTGGAGCTCAAATGTTCAAGGAAGCAGAGAAAGGTAATAAGGAAGTTAATATTGAGAGAACCGAAGATGCTTTGGAGGTTAAGCCAGACATCATCGCGGTAGGATGCCCGTTTTGTAATACAATGATGACGGATGGTGTGAAGCACTTCAATAAGGAGAATGAAATTGAGGTGAAAGACATTGCTGAACTTATCGCTGAAGCTGCTGACTTATGATAGTTACTCAATCTGTAACGGATTTTTCAACCCTCGCTGATCATTCAAGAATTTGGGTATTTCAGTCTTCTAAGGTTTTGCAAGGAGATATGCGGACTGAAATAAGTTCCAAGCTAATTGCATTTTTAAAAGATTGGGCAGCTCACGGACAGAGCCTATTCGCTGCGTTCGAGATTAAATTCGATAGATTTATTGTCATCGCTGTTGACGAAGCGATGGCTCAAGCTACGGGCTGTTCAGTGGATAAATTGATGCATACCGTTCAATCCATTGATGATCAGCATAGTTTGGATCTCTTGAATAGAATAAAGGTTGCCTATCGGTCTGGTGAAGACATTCTAGAATGTGATATGAATTCGTTTGCTCAAATGTTGGAATCTGGAGAAGTAGATGATTCAACCTTCGTGTTTAATAATGTAGTCCAGACTTTGGGTGAATTCAAAACGAGTTGGGAAATAACTGTGAAAAACAGCTGGCACGCTAATCTTCTTCCTTAATCCCTTCTTGATTGGGTCCTTTATCTAATGAAGGAGAAAGCAAGTCAATCGCCTCTTTCATTGTAGCGTCAATTTCCTCTTGGGTAACCTTTTCTACTTCGTTAAGGATAGAATCTGTAGTGATGCCAGACACTGAATCTGTCTGAGAACTATCTAAAGCAATCATTTCCTTATTCAGAAGCGCCAAGTATTTATTCAGTATATCAATAGAAGATACAGGGCGCTCACTGGTTCTATAATTGAATCCATCTAATTTTTTTCCACCAATAGGCATTTCATCAGTAGGAATTATTTTGGCAACTGGTTTGTCGTAAAATGTGATTTTATATATGGTGTTACTATCGATATAAATTGACATTGTAGAACATTTTGTTTCATTCACCCCAATGAGACTATTGTCTTCTTCTCTAGGGTAATAAATGGTTTCTCCATTTCCGAATACATCAACTTTACGCAAGGCCTCATCCTCAAAGTGACCGATCATGTTTCTGCCCTTGATTTGATTGTAGAAAATGCTATCCTCATAGGCAATAATAAATGCATTTTTATCCATGTACATCTTGTCCATTACCCCATTTTTCATGGTCATTCGAATCGAGTCTGCAGTGATCTGATTATCGGTAGACCAAAGAATAGGATCGTGGAACATATAGATAATGCTGTCTTTGGTATGATAATACAATGAATCACACGCACCCTGCATGTCACTTTTATAAAAAATAGAGTGGTGATATGTCTTCATGATTCGATTTCCAGCAGTATCTAAAAGCGAATAGAGTGTATCAGCGGTCAGGAAGAATGTATCACCTTCCATGTCCTGCTTGAGTATGACATTCTTCGTTACATAGCTCGTGCTGTCTTTCTCATAGTAAATGGCGTAGTCTCCATTCACTTCAAACTTTTCATTGGTGTCAATTAATACAACATTGCATTTCGAAATTCCAATTTCTGTAGCTTGATCATATTCGATGGTATCGCCCTTCATGGTTTGTCCTGAAGAGTTTATTTCGGCATTCTTTATAAATTCTGCCTTGTCATTGAGTTGATCGTACCAGCCTCGTTCGCAATAGATACTCTTATTATCGGAATCAATAGTGGTAGGGCCAAAAAACCATGTCTTTTCTCTGTCTGGAGCATAGTGCATGGTGTCGGTATGAATCACGTAGTCAGGATGTGTCATAACCACATCGGTCTTAAAGTGAAAAAGCTTAATATCACTGAAGTAATAACCGATTTTACTGACTAAATGTGTTTTTTCCTTCTCGCTATCTATTGTCCCACCTCCATAATAATGTGCCATGGATGTTTCTCGATAGTAGTCTAGAAAAGGTGTGGTAAGCACAGATGCTTTATTATCAATCCTTACTCGACCTCTAACACGTGCTAATTTTTTATTTCCATCATAGAAAAGTGAATCACCCGTCATGACGAGAGAATCGCCTTCCTCTATTTTTACATGACCGTATGCGTCCAAACTATTGTTGTCATACAAGTACGCACTATCACAATACATGAAAGCTTCCTGATGCCTGAGTTTAACACTCCCAACTAATTTTGAAGCTCCTTTAGGAGTCTTTTTATCTACCGTGAATTTATCAGCATGGATGAGTTCAATTTCTTTAGGTTTTTCCTCTTTTATTTCTGGAGTTTGAGAAAACCCTTTAGCTCCAATAAGAAGCAACGTGAAAAGAAATAGAAGTCTAACCAAATGCATTAGTTATGCCGGTTGATTATCTCTAATCATTGTTTGCTTGCGATCTGGTCCCATTGAAACGATTACAATTTGACAACCAGTTTCCTTTTCTATGCAGTCAATATAGTCTTCCAATTGAGAAGGTAAAGGCTTATCAACTGATACCTCTTGATTCCATCCTGGAATTGTCTTGCAGTTGGTTTTGATCGTCTGGTTAGCATGATCAAAAGGGAATTCAAATGTTTCTTCACCATTCATAGTGTAGGATGTGCAAACTTCTAAGGTTTCAAATGCATTCAATACATCTGCTTTTGTCATAATAAGTTTGGTTACTCCATTGAGCATCACCGCATATTTTAATGCGACCATATCAAGCCATCCGCAACGCCTTGGTCGGCCTGTAGTAGCTCCGTATTCATGACCTATATCTCTGAGTTTTTGACCAATTTCATCTTCCAATTCAGTTGGGAATGGGCCGCTACCAACTCTTGTGCAGTATGCTTTGAAAATACCGTATACTTCTCCAATTCTATTTGGTGCTATTCCAAGTCCGGTGCATGCTCCCGCGCATATTGTATTAGATGAAGTAACAAAAGGGTAAGAACCAAAGTCAATATCTAAAAGAGAACCTTGTGCACCTTCCGCGAGTATCTTTTTCCCTTCTTGAAGAGCTTGGTTGATGTAGTATTCTGAATTCACGAAAGGAATTTGCTGAAGGAACGTAATGGACTCCATCCATTCTTTTTCCATTTCATCTTGGCCGTCTACTTCATAATTCATTCGATCTAGCAATTGGAGATGTTTCTCTTTCAATGCCTCATACTTTTCTTTGAAATCTGGAGTTTCAATGTCACCGATTCTTAATCCGTTACGTCCGGTTTTGTCCATATAGGTCGGGCCAATTCCTTTAAGCGTTGATCCTATTTTGTCCTTCCCTTTGGCTTTTTCCGAAGCGGCATCTAACAGGCGATGTGTAGGTAAAATTAAGTGTGCTTTTCTGGATATGAGCAATCGCTCTGTAAAAGGAACTTTTTGATCAATCAGATTGTAGATTTCTTTGCGAAGCGTTACAGGGTCGATTACAACACCGTTGCCAATTAAGTTCATTGTTCCTTCATGGAAAATACCAGAGGGTATGGTGTGTAGGACAAATTTCTTGCCGTCAAATTCAAGAGTGTGACCTGCATTTGGTCCTCCTTGAAATCTCGCAATCACATCATATTTCGGAGTTAGAACGTCAACAATTTTTCCTTTGCCTTCGTCACCCCATTGCATTCCTAATAATACATCGACTTGCATACGTTTGCCTTTTACAATAAGCGAGCAAAGTTATCTTTTTGACCAAGACGGGACTCGATTCTTCCTGCAGAATCAACTGAGTTTTACACTATTTGTGAGCAATAAAATCAAAGTTCTCAAAAGAGTAAAGTAAACTGTCTATGTAGAAACAGAAAAAGGGGAGAGGGTTTTAGTCTTTTTCGGATTCTATTTCATCAATTTTCACCGCATAAAAATTCAATGAATGATGAAGAATTTTAATACCTAATGCGTCTTCCAAAGATTTTTTGATAAGCTGCAACCGAGGATCACAGAATTCTTGTACTTCTCCTGAATCGGTAAAAATGATATGATCATGTTGACTATTGATGTAGCTCGGTTCAAACTGCGCCATGTTTTTACCAAACTGATGCTTTCTAATCAGATTGCAAGCTAGCAGAAGGTCTATCGTGTTATATAAAGTTGCGCGACTAACACGGTACTTTTTATTCTTCATTTGAACATAAAGTGCCTCTACATCAAAATGACCTTTTGAGGTGTAGATTTCATCGAGAATGGCAAATCTCTCCGGAGTTTTGCGATGTTTATGCTCCTCGAGATAGCGTTTGAAGATGATACGTACTTCTTGTTTTATTTCAGTGGACTTCATTCAGCGATCAAAGGTATCAATTAGCTACATTAACTGTTGATTCAAGTTGTTCGCCTTTGATTCTACTTACTTTGGTAACGCCATCAATTGCACTCAATTTTCTCATCAACTCAGTAAGATGGGTAGTGTCATTTACATAAACTTTAATTGTTCCCTCAAAAATGCCATCATCTGTATCGAAAGAAATACTTCGCATGTTGACATTGTATTCACTTGAAATTACTTTAGTAACATCATTTACTAACCCCACTTGATCTATGCCTATGATTTTAATGGCTGCCAAGAATGAAATAACTTCAGCATTGGTCCATTTTGCTTTAATGATGCGGTAGGCATAATTAGACATTAGGGTTATGGCATTCGGACAATTTTGACGGTGAATTTTAATTCCATCGCTGACAGTGACAAAACCGAAAATATTATCACCTGGGATGGGATTGCAGCAACTGGCAATTTTGTAATCCAAGCTCTCCATACTATCACCAATAACTAGGTTGGTGTTTTTAGTGTCAATTGATTTGACAATGTCTTTAATGGATGAAGCTTTTTTCTTTCTAGCACTTCGGTACTTGAGTTGTCCTTTTTCCTTTTTTAAATTGGATAATTTAGATAGATCAATTTGCTCTGTGCCTACTTTATAGTATAACTCGTGTGGGGAAGTTAATTTAAAGAAGCTGTGTATTTTCTTAATGTTTGCATCATTGCTATTGATTTTTAAATTTCTTAGCTTCCTTCCTAGAATCTCTTGGCCATCAATTGCAATTTTTCTGCGTTCTTCTTTGAGAAGCGCTTTGATATTTGACTTGGCTTTTGCAGTTACCACAAATCTGAGCCAGTCTTCCTTTGGCTTCTGCTTTGAACTGGTGAGAATTTCTACCTGATCACCACTGTTCAATTGAGAGCTTAATGGGACCAACTTGTGATTCACTTTAGCTCCAATACATTGCGCTCCAACTTGGGTGTGAATTTCAAACGCAAAATCCAGTGCAGTAGTTGATTGAGGTAAGTTTTTTAACTCTCCTTTTGGAGTGAAAACGAAGATTTCTTTAGAGAATAAATTTAATTTGAAATCATCAATAAATTCTAGCGCGCTCGGATCTGGGTTTTGAAGAGTTTCTCTAATTCGAGTGATCCACTCATCCAATGCATGTTCACTTGCTGACTCTTTGTATTTCCAATGAGCAGCATAGCCCATTTCAGCAATCTCATCCATGCGCTTGGTGCGAATTTGAACTTCAACCCACTTACCCGATGGACTCATCACAGTGGTATGCAATGATTCATAACCATTGCTCTTTGGTGTGCTTATCCAATCCCTCAATCGATCAGGATTTGGTTTGTAATAGTCTGTCACTATACTATATGCTTTCCAGCAATCGGATTTTTCATCTTCCTGTTTAGAATTCAGAATGATTCGAATTGCGAACACATCATAAATTTCTTCCAGAGGAATATTCTTCGTCAGCATCTTATTATAGATGCTATAAATTGATTTAGTTCTTGATTTAATCTCAAACTCAAAATCTGCAATTTTCAATGCGCGTTGGACAGGAACAGTAAACTGATTGATGAATCGGGTTCTGACTGCTTTACTTTTTGCCAAGGCAGTTTCAATCTCGCTGTAAACTTCAGGTTCCTTGTATTTTAAACATAGATCTTCAAGCTCACTCTTAATGTTGTAAAGTCCTAGTCTATGAGATAGCGGAGCATACAGGTACAATGTCTCTGAAGCAATTTTTTGCTGCTTGTCATTGCGCATCGATCCCAGAGTTCGCATATTATGCAATCGATCTGCGAGCTTTATCAATATTACCCTAACGTCATCTGACAGTGTAAGCAACATTTTGCGGAAGTTTTCCGCTTGCATCGAGGCGTTTTCAAGAAAATGTGCTCCTTTTATTTTGGTTAATCCATCTATAATAAGACGCACTCGTGGACCAAATAAACTTTCAATATCATCCAAATTGATTTCAGTGTCTTCCACTACATCATGAAGCAATGCGCATACTATGGAAGTTGTTCCTAAACCAATTTCTTCAGAAACAATTCTTGCCACTGCGATAGGATGGAAGATGTAGGCTTCTCCAGACTTCCTACGCATGTTTTGATGAGCCTCAACGGCAAGGTCAAAAGCTTTCCGAATTAAAATTTTATCCGCATCAGTAGCAATTCGCTTTGAGTTTTTAAGCAGGGCTCTATACTCACGCGCTATCGCTTTGCGTTCTAATGTCAGTTGTTCTTCAGACATGTCTTCAATGAGGACTTACTTTATATACGAAGTGAACCAAATAAAGATATCTATTTGCTTGGAAGAACTTTTGTAGATAATTCTCCGAATCCAATTCTTACATCCTCATTATGACAATAACCCTTCATTATGACGGTGTCTTTATCTTGAATGAATTTTCTTTCAGTACCATCAGAGAGCGTGATTGACTTCGTTCCTTGCCAACTGATTTCGAGCATTGAACCAAAACTATCGGGAGTTGGACCACTAATCGTTCCAGAAGCCATCATGTCTCCACCATGGATATTACAGCCATTAACAGTATGATGAGCCAATTGTTGAGCCATATTCCAATACATATGCTTGTAATTTGATTGACTAACGATTGTCGGTTCGGCATTTTCAGGCTTAATCATTACATCAAGATGAATATCGTAATGATGGTTTCCTTCGTATTTTAAATAGGAAAGCACTTCAGGGTCTTGCACTGGTCCAGATGTTTGAAAAGGTTCTAGAGCATCCATGGTAACGATCCAAGTCGAAATTGATGAAGCAAAATTCTTCGCTAAAAATGGACCCAAAGGCACATATTCCCATTTCTGAATATCTCTCGCACTCCAGTCATTCATTATCACCATTCCGAAGATGTAATCTTCAGCTTCTGAAGTAGAAATGCTATCACCAAGTTCCTTTCCAGGATAAGTGATAAATGCCATTTCAAGCTCAAAGTCTAATAATTTGGAAGGACCAAAAATTGGTTGGTCAGAATCTTTCGGAATTGTTTGTCCTTTAGGACGGTGAATAGCAACTCCAGATGGAATGATAGAAGATGAACGCCCGTGATAACCAACCGGTATATGTTTCCAATTCGGCAACAATGCATTTTCAGGATCACGAAACATTTTACCCACATTCCGAGCATGGTCTTCACTTGAATAGAAGTCCGTGTAGTCTCCAATTTTAACGGGAAGGTGCATGTCAAGTTCACTTGCTTTAAAAAGAATTTGATTGAGTTTCGTGTCGTTCTTCAGCTCATTTGAGTCAGTGCTGAGAAGGAATGAAATTCGTTCGCGTAAAGCCCTTACTTTTTCTTTTCCTAAGCTCAAAAGGTCATTTAAATAATCATTTTGAAAATGATCATGAGAGAATTCATGAGGGTCTAAATATCCGAAATCGTAAAGAGCAGAAAGATCAACCGCATAGTTACCTATGGCCACGCCAACTTTTTTAATTCCACCATTGCGTGATAGAATTCCAAATGGTAAGTTTTGAATTGGAAAGTCGCTGTCTTCTGGGATCTCAACCCAGCTTTGTCTTCTTGGATTATTAGATTCTAACATGTGTTTTTCGTTTATCACGCAAATAATGGATACTTGCTCATTTCTGCGTTTATTTCAGATTTTACTTGTTCAATGATAGAGGCATCTCCTTTACTCATGATTACACGATCAATTAGGTTTACTACCCAAGGAATTTGTTTTTCTGTAATTCCTCTTGTGGTAATAGCAGCCGTTCCCACGCGAATTCCAGATGTTACAAATGGTGATTTATCATCAAATGGAACCATGTTTTTATTCACGGTGATATCAGCTGCAACAAGCGCGGCTTCTGCTTCTTTTCCTGTGATATTCTTATTACGAAGATCAATCAGCATCATGTGGTTGTCAGTTCCACCTGAAATCACTTTATAATTTCGTTTCATCAATTCTTCGGCCATTACACTCGCATTTTTGATGACTTGCAAGCAATAACTCATGTATTCATCAGTTAGAGCCTCGCCAAATGCTACAGCTTTTGATGCGATAACGTGTTCCAATGGTCCACCTTGCGTTCCGGGGAATACTCCACTATCAAGGATAGCACTCATCATTCTTGTTGCTCCTTTTGGTGTTTTTAATCCCCATGGATTCTCAAAATCTTTACCCATCATAATCATTCCGCCTCTTGGACCACGAAGAGTTTTATGTGTGGTGGTTGTTACAATATGGCAGTGTGGCATAGGATCATTTAAAATTCCTTTGGCTATTAATCCAGAAGGATGAGAAATATCTGCCAGCAACAAAGCGCCAACTTTATCTGCAATACTTCTGAATCTTTCATAGTCCCAATCTCTGCTGTAAGCCGAAGCTCCGCAAATGATCATTTTAGGCTTTACTTCTTTCGCCTTTGCTTCTAATTTGTCGTAATCAATTCTTCCCGTTGTTTCTTCAACACCGTAAAAATTACTTTGATAGAGCTTACCACTGAAATTTACAGGGCTGCCATGAGTCAAGTGTCCTCCATGCGATAAATCGAAACCTAAGATAGCGTCATCTTTGTTTAGACAGGCTAACATTACTGCAGCATTTGCTTGTGCTCCGCTATGAGGCTGAACATTAGCATACTCGGCACCGAAAAGTGCTTTCGCTCGATCGATGGCAATTTGCTCTGTTTGATCCACAATTTCACATCCACCGTAATATCTTTTCCCAGGATATCCTTCAGCATATTTATTGGTCAGGACGGATCCCATGGCTTCCAAAACTTGGTCACTCACAAAATTTTCTGAGGCAATTAATTCAATACCATGTTCCTGTCTTTCTCTTTCTTGGTCGATTAGATCAAATACCAGCTCATCACGTTTCATAAAATGTATTTTTATGCATTAAACATTCCTAGTCATTAGGACTAACAAATGTAGTCATTGCCCTTGCAAAATAGCAGTACTTATACACTACCGTCTTCCATTCTTTGGATAATTATCCTTGGATTTGTTATGCACTTTTTTACCGTTTTGGGATATCAATTTGGAAATGAAGTGCTGCCGAAAAAGCTTAATGTGCTAATCGATCGATATTCTGTGCCTTGGTTTTATCAGAATTACTACATGTTTGCCCCAGACCCAACTTATAATATTAATTCGTTTGTTTTTCGTGTTGAAACATCCGATGGTTGGTCTGATTGGGAAGAACCAGGGCTAGAAGAGATGCGGCAGCATTGGCGGAATAGATTTGGAAGTGCATCTGACATGTATGATATGTTCTATGGACTTTCAAATGCATTGTTTGATGGAATCATATTCGTGAATTTCATTGATAATCCAACAGATGAAAACTGGTTCTCTTTGCCTGCGCATAACGCAGCAGAGCGATATATTACTAGAAATTCAGCCTATGCTGATAGTCATATTTTATCGTTTCAGGTAGGAGTGAAGACAGAGCATCATTTCTTTGACGAGGATCATCACATTCATGCTAAGGAGATTTTTCAGCAGTATCCAATTAAATCTATGCGCTGATGAATTGGATAACCAAGAATTTGAAAGAATGGCAATTCACATTGAGTATAGGCTCTTCCTCGGAACTGTTCATCAAAATTCTGTACTCGGTTTTACTTTGGAGTACAATTAAACTACTTCTAATTGGCAATGTAGTGTGGGGTGAGGATTATTTCATTCTGCTTAGTGATCCATTCTCCGGTCCTGATCGTCTCGCAATGCTGTTGAATATTCCAGCAGTCCGCATTTACTATTTGTATTTCGTTTTACCATTTTTAGGATTGATACTTGCGGGATTACTTGGATTTCATAATGTATTTACGCGCATTGTTGTTTGGTTTTTATTCGTGAATCTCCATTTTGGAAATGGAGCAGTGAGTACTGGCGGGCATCATTTAATTCAACAATTACTCTTCTTTCATATTTTCTTATTTCGAGTGAAGTCTGAAGAGGTGAGTTATTTATCATCCTTGGGCAGATTTATCCATCATCTCGCATATTATTCTATTTGGTTGCAAATTGCCATTCTCTATTTGGTTTCGGGAATATGGAAACTAAAGGGTGACTTGTGGTTGGATGGAAGCGCGATGTTTTTGACGCTTTCATTTAAAGAATTTGGTTTTCCATGGATTGCCAATACGTTAAAAGAGAACACAATTTTTCTTCAAATACTCACTTGGATGGTTTTGGCTTATCAAGTGCTCTTTATTGCCTTGGTTTGGATAAAACCAATACGGAAATGGGTACTCCTTTTTGGAGCAGCATTTCACATTTCTATTATTTTTTTAATAGGAATTACTGACTTTGGACTGTTTATGATAGCCAGTTATAGTATATTCATAAACAATGATTTAGCCGAAAAAATACTGCGAAAAATTAGACTGAGAAGAGTCTTGAGTTTGTCAGCCTAGCATGTCTTCCATTGTGAAGAATCCTTTTTGACCTTCTAGAAATTCGGCAGCCATAATTGACCCTAAAGCAAACCCATTGCGCGACTTTGCTTCATGCTTTAACTCAATAGAATCTATATCACTTTCGTAAGTTACGATGTGAGTTCCTTTTGCAGCACCTTCTCGAATTGATTCAATTCCTATTACATCTGCATTTTGATTATCCTCTACTAATTTCCATCCTTTTAAGTCTGGAATGGCCTTATTGATTTGCTCGGCTGTCGTTATGGCTGTTCCACTTGGCTTGTCTAATTTTTCTTTGTGGTGAATTTCTTTGATCGAAACTGCGTAATCTTCATGGTTGTTCATGATCTCGGCCAGTCGTCTGTTGACTTGCCAAAACAAATTCATACCGATACTGAAGTTCGAAGCGTAAAAGAATGATCCCTTGTATTTGTCTTGCCAACGTTCAACTTTGTCAATGTGATCATACCATCCCGTAGTACCAGTTACCATTGGGAATCCATTTTCCATGCAATATTTAATATTTTCTAAAGCGGACGCAGGATTTGTGAATTCAATGCAAACATCTGCTTCATTTAAATCGTTCCATTCTTCATCTGTTGAAGATGAAGTGATACGGGCAACAATTTCGTGCCCTCTTTGAACTCCTATTTCTTCGATGGTTTTGCCCATCTTTCCGTAGCCAATGATTCCAATTTTCATTGTGTATTGATTGTAGTCATGTTATTGATTTTACTAAAATGTGAAATTTAAGGATAGACCCTGCGCAAATTGTTGATTTCTTGTCATTTGCAATGAAGGGTGCCAGTTCATTGAAAGGTCTTCACTAACATCAAAATAGAATAAATGAGCATCAACAGTAGCGTCAACAATTTGCAAACCATAGAGCAACGCAAATCCTATCATTGAATACTCCATGAACTGTTGATTTTGGTCGGCTGCAACGCGTAATTGAGATGTTGTAACGCCTTGAAGGGCATACACTGAAGGCGCATTGATTTCGTCTAAATCATTCAGATAGGCATCTTTATACTCTAGGTACCAAAACCTGTTATTGAAATAGAAAAATCCTACAGTGGCAAGCGCACCATAAACAATAGGTAATTTCCAATACTTATGATTGTAAATCTGACCTGCTCCTGGGATTAATGCAGATAGTAAGGCAGCTCTTTTTGGACTTCTTTTATAAGGTTTGGCTGAGATGTGCAGACCGTCAATGTTTGAATTTAAAAGTGTGTCAGGGCTAAATTTGTGAGGCAGTTTATTTTTTAACGAATCCTTCTGAGCATGAAGGTTCAGTCCTTGCAATAGGAAGATTATTAGAATTAAATATGAAAAAGGCTTAGCCATTTACTGATGCAAAATAACGGCAATAAAAGAGGAATGGTCTTTTAGTATGAATAATTCTGACTTGAGGCTTGCAGAAGTTGAATAATTCTATTCAAATCATGCTCATTCACGAAGTCTATCACAATCTTTCCGTTACCATTTGGAAGAAACTTCATGTCAACCTTTGCATTCAATGTTTGACTTATACCATATTTAGCATCTCGGTAATAGTCTTTTTTCTGCTCTGCTTCAGTAATGTTGGGTTTTGGTTTCTTGGCCTTACGGGCAAGATTCTCTACGTCACGTACAGAAAGAACTTCATTAATGATTCGCTCGAATATATCCAATTGCTCAGCGGGGTCTTCAACACTAATGAGTGCACGTGCATGACCCATAGTAATCGTTCCTTTTGACAGCGCCATTTGAATTTCAGCTGGCAATTTCAATAATCGAAGAAAGTTGGTAATGTTTGAACGGCTCTTACTGATTTTATCGCTTAAACCTTCGTGGGTTAAATCACATTCATCAATCAGTCTTTTGTAACTTATGGCTACTTCGATAGGGTTAAGGTCTTCACGTTGGATATTCTCTACCAATGCCAATTCAAGCATAGCTTGGTCATTAGCAACTCGAATATATGCCGGAATAGAATCTAATCCAGCCAATTGAGACGCTCGGAATCTTCTCTCACCACTGATTAACTGGTAAGAGTCGTTGCCCATTTTGCGGACTGTAACAGGTTGGATTACTCCATGCTGTCGGATACTTTCTGCAAGTTCCTCTAAGGCATTGCTCTCGAAACGTGAGCGGGGTTGAAAAGGATTCGCCTCAATTTGAAGCACGCTAATTTCTGAAATACTTCCGAGTGTTGTATCATTAGATCTCCCAGAAGATTGGGTAATATCTGTATCAGCATTTTCAAGAAGAGCGCTTAATCCGCGCCCTAAAGCATTTTTCTTAGGATTCGCCATTATACTCCTCTACAATTTTGTCTTTCTCGTTTATGCGAGTCATGTCATTTTTTTGGAGAATTTCTCTCGCTAAGTTCAAATAGTTGATCGAGCCTGTTGATGAAACATCATGACTTATAATGGTTTCTCCATGAGACGGAGCTTCACTTAAGCGCGTGTTTCTATGAACGATTGTGTCAAAGACCAATTGTTGAAAGTGCATTTTCACTTCTTCAACAACTTGGTTGGCCAATCTTAGTCTTTGATCATACATGGTAAGCAGAAGACCTTCGATGTTTAAATCTTGATTCAATCTTGACTGCACGATCTTAATGGTGTTAAGCAGTTTTCCGAGACCTTCTAGCGCAAAATATTCGCATTGAACAGGAACGATAACACTATCTGCAGCGCATAAAGCATTAACAGTAATCAATCCCAGAGAGGGAGAACAGTCAATAATGATAAAATCATAATCATCCTTCACCTTACTCAATGCCATTCTCATCATTCTCTCCCGGTTTGGAAGATTGATCATTTCAATTTCAGCACCTACTAAATCAATGTGCGCAGGAAGAATATCTAGATTAGGACTTTTAGTACTAAGAATAATGTCTTTTGGCTCGACTTGATTGATGATGCATTCGTAAATACTTGTGCGGACATTTCTCGGGTCAAATCCAACTCCCGAGGTGGCGTTAGCTTGAGGGTCAGCATCAACAAGAAGCGTTCTCTTCTCAAGAACACCTAAAGCAGCTGCCAAGTTTATACTTGTGGTTGTTTTTCCTACACCACCTTTTTGGTTGGCTATCGCTATTATTTTTCCCATATCAATTCAATATTCATTGATTAAGTCTGATGGCATCGAATGTTTCAAGTTCTTTTAAAGAATCAAACAGAGTTATTACAATTTAAAGACAATTGAAGTTAGCTGTTTGACGAATGAACACTTTCTTTGCAAGTTTCAAAAGTCCTAATAAATCTAATGAGAAAGGCATGGGTTGCATAGAGTTTATCCTGCTTTTTTGAACAAAAATCTGTGAACTAGAAGTGATAACTATAATAAGCGGAACGAATCGTCCTGAGAACGTTAGCCTTAGGGTGTCAATGGCAATTGCTGAATTGTTAACAAGCATGGAAATCGAGGCTCAAATACTGGATTTACAAAAGCTCCCTAAGGACTTTGTGTTCAGAAATGATGTTTTTGGAAATCCAGATCCGGGTTTTTCAGCGATCGTTGATCAATTCATCTCTACCGCTAACCGTTTTGTGTTTGTAGTACCTGAATACAATGGAAGCTTTCCAGGGGTATGTAAAGCCTTTATCGATGCTGTTTGGCCTGAACAATTTAAGGGGAAGAAAGCAGCGCTGGTAGGGTTATCTTCAGGCAGAGCAGGTAATTTAAGGGGATTGGATCAACTTACTGGAATCCTTCACTACTTAGAGATGCCGGTCCTGCCAAAACGCGTCAATCTTATTCACATCGAAAGCATGATGGATGATGAGGGCAAGCTTATAGATGAAAAAACTATTAAACAGTTGAACCATTTACTACAAGGATTCACTTCATTTTAGAATTAAAAAAAGCCATCTCTGTGATGGCTTTTTAATTTTTAATCTCTTAAATCAATAATGTCGTCAGCGAGTGATTCGTCAAATTCGAAATCACTGTCGGTGAGATTTACGTTTGACTTGAAGTTTTTGAGCTTGTACGTAAAAACATTTCCGTCTTTGTTAAGCACAATCATACTGATCAACTCTAAGTTAGGTTTGTCAACGTTTACGATTACAGTGTGGTATGGCTTGCTTTTAGGATCCATTGGAAACATTTTAATTACGTCTGCTTCCTTGCCATCAACGGTTTCTTTGCCGCTATAATTATACTTGAATCCATTCTTGTACATATGAAAAGCATTCGCAGGATTCATCATATTTCCGTCTTGATCATCCTCCTCGGGAAGGTCTGAAATTTGCAACTCTTTTACATCTTGGATATACGTCCAAACGGTTTCCCCATTGCACATGATTTGCTGACCAGCCACATTTAATTTATACTTCTTTTGTCCTTTCATACTAACGGAGCCGGACTGAGTCTCGTTGATGCCATCAGTCTGGTCAACTAAAGTATATTCGAAATCAGAACTAAATGATTTGTACTCTTTTGCCTTATTGCTAAGTGCGTCTAGTATTTCTTGAGCTTTGGGGTCTTTCGGATTTAAATCCTCTTCTGATCGTTGGGCGATAATATTTCCTGAAACTACTATTAAAGCAATAAATAATACGCTAATTCTCTTCATGTTTTTTTAAGTTAATTGTCTAGACTCTTCAAATGCTGTTCCAAACTTACTTCATCTGAAATAAGAACCTGTCTAGCTTTGCTTCCTTCGAATGGACCAATGATGCCTGCAGCCTCTAATTGATCAACAATGCGGCCGGCCCGGTTATACCCTAACCTTAATTTTCGTTGAAGCAAAGATGCACTTCCTTGCTGGTGTAATACAACTACATGTGCCGCATCATTAAACAATGCATCACGATCCATATCGCTAAAATCGGAAGATGCACCCTCTGAACCTTCGGGGACGAACTCAGGAAGCAAATGAGCATCTGGATAGCCTTGTTGACTACCAATAAATTCTGTGATTTGTTCTATTTCAGGTGTGTCGACAAACGCACACTGAAGTCGAATAAGATCGTTTCCATTAGAGTATAGCATATCACCTCTTCCGATGAGTTGTTCAGCACCGCCCGAGTCAAGTATCGTTCTTGAATCTATTTTAGAAGTCACTCTGAATGCAATCCTACTAGGGAAATTCGCCTTAATGGTGCCAGTGATGATATTAACCGAAGGACGCTGTGTCGCGATGATTAAATGGATACCGATTGCTCGAGCTAATTGGGCAAGTCTAGCGATAGGCGTTTCCACTTCTTTACCGGCTGTCATAATTAAGTCTGCAAACTCATCAACTACTAAGACTATATAAGGCAAAAAGCGATGGCCATTGTTTGGATTCAACTTTCGTTTGATGAATTTGGTGTTGTACTCTTTGATGTTTCGGCACTGTGCGTTTTTTAGCAGCTCATAGCGATTATCCATTTCAATGCACAAAGAGTTAAGCGTATTCACAACCTTGCTAGTGTCAGTTATGATTGCTTCTTCCTCATTTGGGAGTTTGGCCAAGAAATGACGCTCAATCTTGTTGAATAATGTCAATTCAACTTTCTTAGGATCCACCAAAACGAACTTTACTTGTGCAGGATGCTTTTTGTAGAGCAGCGATGCTAGAATACAATTCAAACCTACCGACTTACCTTGACCTGTGGCTCCAGCCATCAATAGGTGTGGCATTTTCGCCAAGTCTACCACAAAGGTTTCGTTCGAAATGGTTTTCCCGAAAGCAATAGGAAGCTCCATTTTGGCATGCATGAATTTTTCAGAATTCACCACCGTTCTCATAGAAACTATGTCAGGTGTTTGGTTTGGCACTTCAATACCTATTGTTCCCTTACCCGGAATTGGTGCAATAATTCTGATTCCCAGAGCAGCTAGGCTTAATGCTATGTCATCCTCAAGGTTTTTAATTTTTGAGATACGAACTCCAGCTTCTGGAACAATTTCATAAAGCGTTACAGTTGGACCAATGGTTGCTTTGATTTTAGAAATTCCAATGTTGTAGTTATTCAACGTTTGGACAATCTTGTTTTTATTCCCTTCCAGTTCGTCTCTTTCCACCTGAATAGCCCCGTCTCCATGATTAGCCAATAAGTCTAACGGGGGATACTTATACTTGCTTAAGTCTAAAAGCGGGTCGTAATCAACCATTTCTGTGCTGCTTGCCTTTTCTTCTTCACTTAATTCGCTATCGCCAGTATTTTCCTCTACAGCAAACTCGACCTCTTCCTCTTTATTATCTTCTTCTTTCTCCGGTGTTGATTCTGAATCAAGATTTAATGCTGCGTTATCTTCATCGTTAGCAACCTCAGGCTCTTCTTGCAGCTCGACTTCCATTTCTAAGTCGAGACTATCTTCTTTAACCCCTTGATCTGAGATGTCATGTGAATCTGGATCATCCAGGTCTATACTAGGACTTACCAATTCATTTTGAATGTATTCATCATCGTCATTCAGATTAGTGTCAGCTTCTTCTTCTGATTGATTCAATGCAGAAAGCGCTTCGTCATTCTCATCATTTTTAAAATTGAAGACTGCAATCATATCGCGAATCGTGATGTTCCAAAATATTATAACATAGAGAAGAAGTGAAAAGAAAATCAAAGCAAAAGCGCCAATACTTCCAAAAATTCCACTCAACCAAATATTTGTATTGTAACCAAAAGCTCCTCCAAGAAAGAGAAAGTTCTTCGTGAAAATTGCGCCCAATAAAATCGAGCTCCATACTAGAACAAAAACTGAATGACCAGTCGTTTTCCAAAATGGCAGCAATTCCGTTTTGAAAAGGATTTTGAATCCGAGAAGGAAGGTTATTAAAACAAAGGTGAAGGACGAAACACCAAAGCCATTGTTTATTAATTGATGACTAAGTAAAGCTCCAAAAGTTCCGAGCCAGTTTTCAATATTAACCTCAGGATCTAACCAAATATTCAACCATGATCTTTTGAATAGCTCATCTTGATCTATTTTCCAAGTGAACAGATATGAGGTTAATGCTAATAGAATAATAGCGCTAAGGAGAAGCAGTGACAACCCGATAACATTCTTGGTGCGCTCATCTTTAAAGAAGTTCTTCAGACCATCGAAATTACCTATAGAAAGAGAGAATCCTTTTCGATCCTTTTTTTCTTTGGTCTTTTTAGATTTCGATGCGGAATCCCCGACCTGGTTCTTATAATGATTAGAATAACTCAAACTCTTGACTTTAACGCTCAAAGTTATCAGGCTCTCGAGCCTTTTAGGGGTGTAAGGTGTATAGTTATCAAGGTGTTTTTGAACAAGAAGTTCAGGTCTATTCCATGAAGATTTTCAAGTTCTTCACGACAAGATCATTGAACTCTGAAAGTGTAAGAGTTTCGTAACGATCATCAACAATAAATTCAGAGTCGTCCACTTCTTCAGATCTAATACTAGTGGCTCTCAATCTCATATTCATGCCGTAATTTTCAATGCGACAATCAAGTAAAACGCCTTCAATATCTCGGTAAGGTGTGCACCAGTTCGGACTTTTAAGAGCGATTTCATCTGTATAGGCGAAGATGTAACTTTCGTTTTTCGCAGCTCCAAAGTCGATTAATATCCTTTTGCATAAAGCTTGAGCAATAGTATCAATACCATCAATGTATTTGATTTGGAATGGAGGAATCACATTGGTCATTTGATGCGCGCCTTCTTCATCAAGGGTTAAAACATAACGGTCGCTGAATAGCTTTACCATATTGTGCAGGAGTTTCTGTTCTCCATTGGCAATAACTGTCATTTCAACAATACCGGCTCCTGTTTTAAATTGAGACTTAAATTTATCCTCTTTAAAGGTCATTTTCATCTCATTTGGGAGCATTTCTAGCATCAAATTATCTGAGTCAAGCTCCGGATACGTCACATCATACTCTATTACGCCCTCAGTGATGTGCTTCTGAAACGAACCCCCTTCACTGCAGCTAACGGCTGTCACGGCTAGTATTAGCCACCAAAATGGACGTATGATGTTTTTCAAATAGTCTAAAATAGATCGTCACAAAAATAACCATGCAACTCAAACTCAAAAGCTTGAATAGTGTTTCTCTTATTAAATATCGAAACTACCTTTGCATCTTATTTCAATTTTATGCTTAAATATTTAGTTCAATGTTCTGAAATCGGTGCCGGAACTCGCGGAAGCAGTCTTGGTCCGGATGCGATAATGATGGCATCGTTGAATGAAGAAAGTGAGTTGTTTAACAGGTATCCGTTTGAGCAAATCCCAGATTTGAATGATTCTTTATTCGAGCCGACATCAACCCCAAATGCATTGCGCATTAAGCAAATGCTGGCTACTTGGGCCGCTCAATCTGAATCTGTCCTTCGGAATATGCGTATGGGTAAAGTACCTGTGATACTTTCTGGAGACCACGCTTCAGCTGGTGGAACTATCGCAGGAATAAAAATGGTTCACCCTGATAAAAGACTCGGTGTTGTGTGGATAGATGCACATGCTGACCTGCATACGCCTTATACATCGCCTTCTGGAAACATTCATGGAATGCCTTTAGGTGCAAGTATCGCGACTGATAATTTGGATATGCAACGCAACACACCGAATGAGGAAACAGTGGACTTTTGGGAACGCATGAAAAATTTGGGTGGTATCTCACCTAAAATCCTACCTCAAGATTTGATTTTTGTTGGAGTGCGAGACACCGAGAAGGAAGAGATTCATTTAATGACGCAGCACAATATCATCAATTATGAAGTTGCTGAAGTAGATGACATGGGTATGTTTAAGATTGGCAAAGAAATTTTAGAAGAATTGGGTGAATGTGATATTATTTATGTCTCGTTTGATGTTGATAGCATGGATCCGGATGAAGTATCATACGGAACGGGAACGCCTGTTCAAGATGGAATCACTCCAGATCAAGCTAAGAATCTTCTTACGGTGCTTCTAGCTGATCCAAAAGTATGTTGCTTTGAAATGGTGGAGGTAAACCCTTTGCTGGATAAAAAGGGAAATAAAATGGCGTCCACGGCACTTTCTATTTTAGAAAAAGCAGTTTATACACTTGAAAACAGATAATATTATATGACAATTATTGAGGACATAGCTGCCGCCACGATTTCTTTCCTGAAAGATTCATATGATTTTAATGCTGAATTGAATAACATTCAAATTGATCAAACGCGCAAAGAGTTTAGTGGTGATTATACGCTGGTAGTTTTCCCGTTTGTAAAGGCTTTGAGAATGAAGCCTGAGGATGCAGGATCTTCTATTGGAGAATACCTTGTTTTGAATATTGATGCAGTTGAAAGCTTTAATGTGATCAAGGGTTTTTTGAATTTGTCATTGAGTGATGCATATTGGACTCAAGAGTTGGTTAGAATTTCTGCCGATAGTAATTGGTTGACTGCCTCAACCTCAAAAGATTTGGTATTGGTTGAATACAGTTCACCTAACACCAACAAACCGTTGCATTTAGGCCATCTTAGAAATAATTTTCTGGGTCATTCAGTAAGCTTAATAAAAGGCTTTGATGGAAACAAAGTGGTGAAAACTCAGATCATAAATGATCGGGGAATTCACATTTGCAAAAGCATGTTTGCATGGAAGATGCATGGTAAAGGTGAGACACCTGAATCAAGCGGTTTAAAAGGCGATAAGCTGGTTGGAAAGTATTACGTGATGTTTGATGAACATTACCGTGCTCAGATTAATAAGCTCGTTAAAGATGGAATGGAAGAGGAGCAAGCAAAGAAGGAAGCTCATCTTATGAAGAAGGTTCAGGAAATGCTTTTGAACTGGGAAAATGGTGATCCTGAAACAGTGGCGCTATGGAAGATGATGAATTCTTGGGTTTATGAAGGGTTTAACAAAACGTATACCCGAATGGGAGTAGAGTTTGATAAGCTCTATTATGAATCAGAGACTTATTTAAAAGGCAAGAACATCGTTCAAGATGGACTGTCAAAAGGATTGTTTTTTAAAAAGGATAACGAATCAGTTTGGATTGACTTGGAGCCAGATGGCCTTGATCAAAAATTATTGATTAGAGCCGATGGTACAACGGTTTATATGACCCAAGACATAGGAACAGCGGTTCAACGTTATGAAGATTACCCGGAATTGAAGCAAGTGGTTTATACTGTGGGTGATGAGCAAGATTATCATTTTAAAGTCCTCTTTTTGATCCTTGAAAAATTAGGTTATGAATGGGCTTCTTCTTGCAGGCACTTAAGTTATGGCATGGTTGATTTGCCATCAGGTAAAATGAAGTCGCGTGAGGGAACTGTTGTGGATGCTGATGACTTGATGGATGAGGTAGTGGAAGCTGCACGCGCATCTTCTGAAGAAAAAGGCAAGCTTGACGATATGAGTGAAGCCGAGCAAAAAGAGCTTTTTGAAATACTGGGGGTTGGAGCATTGAAGTTTTACCTATTGAGAGTTGACCCTAGAAAACGGATGATGTTTGACCCAACTGAATCAGTTTCTTTAAATGGAGATACAGGACCTTTCGTTCAATATACTTACGCAAGATGCAAGGCGGTTTTGCGAAAAGCGGGCGATTATTCTATTGGAAACGAAGTGGAGTTAGTAGAAAAGGAACGCCAACTTTTGAGAAATTTACTTGAGTTTAGAAATACAGTATCTCTTGCAGCTGACGAAATGAACCCAGCGACCATTTCTAATTACTGCATTGAAATTGCGAAAACTTATAATCAGTTTTATCACGATAATCAAATCCTTAAAGCTGACGAATCTCTGAAAGGATTCAGACTTGCCTTGACTGCTTTGACAGCTGAGACCATTAAAACAGCAATGGGATTGTTAGGAATTAGAGTTCCAGAAAGAATGTAGTATGAATCATTCGTGATTCTTTAATCAAAAATTACCTTTGCCATCCCTTGAAATAAAGCGCTAAAAGCATGTTTGAAAGTTTATCAGAAAAGCTAGAGAAGTCATTTAAAATCCTGAAAGGTCAGGGTCAGATTACTGAGATTAATGTCGCTGAGACCATGAAGGAGATACGCAGATCCTTGTTGGATGCGGATGTTAACTTCAAGATTGCAAAAGATTTCACCAATACCGTTAAGGAAAAAGCTCTAGGTCAAAATGTTTTAACGGCTGTTTCTCCGGGCCAATTATTGGTGAAAGTTACCAGAGATGAATTGGCAGGATTAATGGGTGGTGAGAGTGAAGAAATTAACCTCACCGGCAAGCCGGCAGTTATTTTAATGGCGGGCCTTCAAGGTTCAGGTAAAACGACTCATACAGGTAAGATTGCTCAATTCTTAAAGAATAAGCGCGGTCGCTCAGTTATGGTTGTCGCATGTGACGTTTATCGTCCAGCAGCGATTGATCAGTTAGAAGTAGTAGCAAATCAAGTAGGTGTAGAAATTTACACCGAAAGAGGGAATAATGACCCTGTGAAAATCGCCCAAAACGCGATTAAACTTGCTCAGAGTAAAGGAATTAATACAGTAATTGTCGATACTGCTGGACGTTTGGCAGTGGATGAGCAAATGATGAATGAGATTGCTGCAATCAAGAAGGTGATTAATCCATCAGAAACACTTTTCGTTGTGGATTCTATGACAGGACAAGATGCAGTGAATACTGCTAAAGCCTTCAATGAACGAATCAATTTTGATGGAGTAGTTTTAACAAAACTGGACGGTGATACGCGAGGGGGTGCAGCGCTTTCTATTCGCAATATGGTTGAGAAGCCAATCAAATTTGTTGGTATTGGCGAAAAGATGGATGCATTGGATGTTTTCTATCCGAGCAGAATGGCTGATCGTATTCTTGGCATGGGCGATATTGTTTCATTGGTCGAAAAAGCCCAAGAGCAATATGATGAAGAAGAGGCGAGAAGAATTCAAAAGAAGATTGCCAAGAATAAATTCGATTTCAATGATTTCTTAGGTCAGATTAACCAAATCAAGAAGATGGGTAACATGAAAGACCTGGTCGGAATGATTCCTGGAATGGGTAAAGCCATGAAGGATGTTGATATTGACGATGACGCTTTCAAAGGCATTGAAGCTATTATAACTTCTATGACCAATGAAGAAAGGGAGAATCCACATGTGATTAAAGGAAGCAGAAGACAGCGAATTGCTTCTGGAAGTGGGACATCCGTGAATGAAGTGAATAAGCTTTTAAAGCAGTTTGAAGATATGCGTAAAATGATGCGCGTGATGAATGATAAAACAAAAATGAGCCAAATGATGCGTGCAATGAAGAACATGCCTGGCGCGCCTAAAGGCTAGAATTAAATGGAGTTATTAGACGGTAAAGCAGTATCAAAACAACTCAGAAATGAGTTGGCAGAAGAAGTGAAAATTATGGTCGCAGCAGGTCGTAGACCTCCGCATTTAGCCGTAATTTTAGTAGGCAAAAATCCTGCTAGTGAGACATACGTTAATGCTAAAGTGAAGGCATGTAAAGAGGCTGGTTACGAATCATCATTGTTGCATTTTCCACCAGAAATAAGTCAAGAGATGCTCTTACATGGCATCGATGAGTTGAATGAAAATGAAGATTTAGACGGATTTATCGTTCAACTTCCTTTGCCATCACACATTGACGATAAAACTGTAATTGAGAGGATTCTTCCGGCTAAAGATGTCGATGGTTTTCACCCGATCAATGTTGGGAAAATGGCTCTAGGACTCGATGCATTTATTTCTGCCACTCCCGGTGGGATAGTTGAGTTGTTGAAACGATACAACATTGAAACGGAAGGAAAGCACTGTGTTGTGCTTGGCCGTAGCAATATTGTTGGTGGTCCTATGAGCATTTTAATGCGCAGGAATACATATCCAGGAAATTGTACAGTGACTATTGCTCACTCAAGAACCAAAAACATAAATGAAGTTTGCAAAACAGCAGACATTTTAATCGCAGCAATAGGTAAACCAGATTATGTCACTGCAGACATGGTGAAAGAAGGGGCTGTAGTTATTGATGTTGGAATCAACCGAGTTGATGATGAGACGCGCGAGCGAGGCTACCGATTAACAGGTGATGTTAAGTTTGATGAAGTTTCTAAAAAGTCCAGTTTCATCACTCCTGTTCCTGGCGGAGTAGGGCCAATGACCATTGCGTATTTACTCAACAATGCAATGATCGCGGCTCGAAAAAGAGATTAAAAAAAAGCCCATTTATTTCGAAATGAGCTTTTTAAAAATTGTTTGCGTTTACTTTTTGAAAACGCTCGCTAAGAATTCTTCCAATTTAATCCAGCTTTTCTCATCAGCCTCTTTGTTGTAAGCCAACGGTAGATCAAACTCTTTTCCTTTCTCTGTAGCTTCTGGGTTAGTGAAAGCATGCACAGCGCCTGGATAATTCACAAATTCATATTCTACACCGGCTGTTTCCATTTCGGATTTGAAAGATTCAATCGCCTCAGCTGATACAAACGGATCGTCTTCCCCATTCATTACCAATATCTTTCCTTTAACTGTTCCTGGTTGAGCGGGTTCAATGGCTCCAATGCTTCCATGTAAAGTAGCTACAGCATCCAAGTTGGTACCTTGACGGGCCATATTCAAAACCACTCCTCCACCAAAACAATATCCAACTGCGGCAATTTCCTCGGCATTTGTATTGTTATTTGATCTCAGCACGTCTAATGCAGCATTGAAACGAGCTTTTGCACCATCAAAATCTTGCATAACTGCTCCCGCGAATGCTTGAGCATCCTGGGGGTGTTCAGCTTGTGCGCCTTCTCCATACATATCCAATGCAAAAGCTACATATCCTGCTTTAGCCAATTTCTCGGCACTATTTCTTGTATGCTCGTTGTGTCCCCACCATTCATGAACAATGATAACTCCTGGTCTTGGGCCTTCTAGATTTTCATCATAGGCGAGGTAGCCTTTCATGATAATACTGTCGCCTTCATATGTAACTTCTTTCCCCACAATTTTTGGTTCTGAAACTTCTATTTTTTCTGTCGTTACTTCATTAGACTCGCTCGATGAAGATTCAGGGTTTCCGCAAGATACTGCGAGAGCAAGTGGAAGGAAATAGAGGGTTTTTTTCATCATTTTTTAGGTTTCGGTTCAACGTAAATAGGTTAATTATCTAAAATGTTTTCATAGAGTTCATCTTCAGTGCTTCTTTTTCTTTTCCATCGTTTATGGCTCCAAAGCCAATATTCAGGTTGCTCTGCAATGGCATTTTCCAAAAGCTGCGTGTGTTTTTGGGTGATATACCCAAAAGGAACCTTTTTAGGATCTTCACAAACCACTTTAAAAACTACCTCAAAATGACCTCTTTTGACCTTTCTGATTTCTCCGTATATCACAGGCATATCATATTCAACGGCAAATTTTTCAGTACCAAATTGAAGGGCTGTTTCTTGGCCTAAAAAGCGCAGCCAATAGGCGCGTTGTTTTTTACTGGGAGATTGATCTGAACCAAAAATCGTGGCGGTTAATTCATCGGTTTTTGAAGCTAAATTCTCTCTGATTTCATGAATAGAAAGCATGTCAAGACCATATTTTGATCTGCTGTGTTTAATCTTCTCGTTCATAAACTTGTTGCTCAGTGGCGTGAATAAGGCAACAGCTTTATGTTTAATGCTCTGGTCTATACCCTGTGCAAAAAGCTCCCAATTTCCATAGTGCCCGCCAACTAATACAACGCGCTGGCCCTTTTCAAGAAAAGGATCGAAGACTTCAGGATTTAAAAACTTCATGCGCTGCATCACTTGCTCTTCAGTAATGCTGAATCCTTTTAGACTTTCTACTACCAAATCACACAGGTGGTGGTAGAACAAACTTTCAACTCGCTTGATTTCGGATTCGCTGAGGTGTGATAATGAGTTTTTAAGGTTTGTGCTGACTACCTTTTTGCGATAACCTAAAATCCGGTAAATGATAACATAAAGTCCATCTGATATAATATACAAACACCAAAACGGAAGCCTTGATAAAGGAATGATAATGACATAGTATAAAAGGCGGGTAAGCATTTCGGGCGAAGTTAGAGGAGAATACCTTTTGATTGCTATACCTTCTGATTATTGATCTGCAGTTTTCAACATTTAGTAGTCATCAACCTTTTGACACTTATGATTCATTTCGGACTATTCTTCGCGTTCTTTGTTTTGTGCAAATAGAACTGAATAAAGATCTTAAGCCGTTCAATACATTTGGATTGTCGAGTGTAGCCGAACGTTTGATTCATCTCTCACAACCTGCGGAGTTGGATGAGTATTTTAACGAATACAGAGAATTACCAACTTTGGTGCTTGGTGGAGGAAGTAACATGTTACTCACACGCGATTTGCCTGGGACAACGCTGCGTGTTGAATTTCCTGGGATTGAATTAATTCATGAGGATAGTGATCATTACTATGTTAAGGTTGGTGCTGGTGTAGTTTGGCATGACTTTGTTTTAGTTGCAATATCCAATGGCTGGGCTGGCGTTGAAAACTTGTCTTTAATTCCAGGGAGTGTTGGAGCTGCACCAATGCAGAATATCGGTGCGTATGGAGTTGAAATCAAAGAAGTGTTTGATTCTTTAGATGCCTTTATAATTGAAGACAAACGCTTTGAGACATTCTCTAAAAATGACTGTAAATTTGGTTATCGTGAAAGTGTTTTTAAGCGAGAGCTGAAGAATAGGGCCATTATCTCTTCAGTTACCTTTAAGTTAAACAAGACTCCAAAATTCAATACGAGTTATGGGGCTATCGATGCAGAGCTTGAGCGAATGAAAGTCAGTGAAGTTAGCATCAAGGCAGTGAGTGATGCAGTTATCGCAATTCGTCAAAGTAAACTTCCCGATCCAAAGAAAATTGGAAATTCAGGTAGTTTCTTTAAGAATCCAGTTATTACCGCCTCTCATTTCAATGTTTTGAAAGAAGATTTTCCGGAAATAGTTGGTTATGAAGGAGGCGAGGGATTAACTAAAGTGGCAGCCGGATGGCTTATTGAAAAAGCTGGTTATAAAGGAAAGCGTATCGGTAACTATGGTGTGCATGATAGACAAGCTTTGGTTTTAGTAAATCATGGTGGTGCAACAGGTGCAGACGTTTTAGCGCTATCAGATGAAATAATTTCTGCAATTAAATCACAGTTCAAAATAGAGCTGGAAAGAGAGGTGAATATTATTTGATCGCATCGAGCGCAGACTGAAACTCCTCAGAGGTGCTATCTACCCAATAATCATCGTCCATCGAAATCATATCTTGAATGAAATTCCTGTCTGGAAGGATTTTCGCTTCAAATTGGTGAATTTCGAATAACCTTCCTGTCACCTTGATTTCTTCAAAATGATCGGTGTCAACAATTTTGAAGAAACTCTTGTTATTCGGGTACTTTCTATAAATCGGAAAATCCATGGTTCTTTTCTGCTATCTAATTTCGATATTCAAACGTAATTGATAGTGATGAGTTCGGTCATTATTTCTAATTCTGCAAAACATGATTTCACAAAACAAGTATTATATCTCTGGACGCACCAAGTTTGAAGCACAGGATTTTGAAGGTGCTCTTAAAGACTATTCGGATGCTATTGGTGAAGAGGAGAATCCCTCAATTTATAGCGAAAGGGCAGTTGTCTACTTCTATCTGAAGAATCTTGAAGCAAGTATGGCGGATATGAATTATGCCGCGACCCTTGAACCAGAAAATCCTTACCGATATTCCAGCAGGGCTTTTATCAAAGATGCTATGGGAGATACTGAAGGCGCGATTGCAGATTATGAAATTGCCATAAAGCTTGATCCTGAGGATAGTATTGCATACAACAACTTGGGATTATTGCAAGAAAAACTAGGTTATAAGGCCAAGGCTAAAGAGTATTATGATAGCGCTGATTCGTTAGCTGAAGTTGACAATCTGCTTGAAAGAATTAAAAAGAAAAACTTTAATGAGTTTGTTGAAAGTGTCGATGCTGCCGCTGAGGAGCAGAAGGCAAGAAAAGAAATGAGCCTATTTGTTCTAATGCGCAATACCTTAACTACAAAAAGTGGTTTTAAGGAATACATTGACTTTTTAAAGAATGGATTTAAAGCGAGATAGGGTTTCATTTTTAGATAGACTTGCCACTGAAGTCAAGAATGCTGAAGGTGAACGCCCTTTATTGGTCGTCTTGCCCAATAGAAGATCACTTTTTGTGTTGGCTTCAAAGATTGGGACTGAAAACGAAAACGTTGAGCTAACTACCATTGATGATTTAATGCAAAACATTTCAGGTTTGAAGCTCATTGAGCCTGAAGAGTTGCTTGTTTCTTTTTTTGAGTCCTATTGTAAATCGGAAAAAGTCCCTCAATCATTTGATAAATTTTCAACTTGGGCCGTTACGTTTTTAAGCGATGTTAACGATGTTGACTTGCACTTAGGAGATATTGATTCCCTTTACAAACACATTCAAGAATATCATCAAACGGGTGAGGTTTTTGATGTTGATAATGCGGGACCTATTGAAGGCTCCTTTCTCCGGTTTTGGCAACGACTGCCTAAGTATTATAAAACCTTACGCGAAGAGCTTGATCGGTTAAGATTAGCCTATCGCGGTCTTATATATCGATCGGTTGCAGAGAGCGCAGAACTAAATAGCTCTGAACTGGAGTTGTTCCTTGGGAATAAGGTTGTTTTTTGGGTTGGAATTATTCCCGGTAATCCCAGCGAAAGAAAGCTGCTCGATTGGGTCAGTGTAAAATCAAAGCTTAGACTTTTTGCCGATGTTGATGAGTATTACATATCTGGTTCTTACCATGAAGCTGGTCGGTTGTTTAGGGAATTTCCTTTGAATGAAGATGTGAGTTGGCGTGTTGATTTGCTCAGAAATATTGAGAAGCAAATCACCTATCATCCCCTTCCTGGTAAAATTGCTCAGGTAGTTCGGGTTAAGCAAATTTTAGAGGAGGTCGGAAGAGATAATTGGAAGGATACCGTTGTTGTTTTGACCAATTCTTCGATGTTATTGCCTTTCATGGAAGTGTTCGAAAAGGATAAAGACATCATCAATATCACCAGCGGTTTTCCGGTCCGCAACACATTGATACATCGTTTTGTGATGACTTGGATGACGTTGCAATCAACCGCTACTAATCGCAAAGGAGAGCGCTTTTTTTACTACAAGCATTTAGAGGAGTTTTTGGAATACTCAATTGTCAAAAATTGGCTCAGTGGATCACTTAACTGGCAAAAGTTAAGAGATGAGATAGTGGAAGGAAATATTAAGTTTATTCCGATTTCATGGCTGAAGGAAAAAATGTCCGTTGATTTATTTGCTGAAAAAGCCTTCTTTTTATTATTCGATTGGGATACAGATGTCAATGGCCTTTTTCAAAGAATAAACGATGTATTGTCGCAATGGAGTGAAAGTATCACTGATTTGGGCATTGCACATATTGAACAAAAAGCCATCGCTCATTACATTGAGAAGTTGAAACTTTTAATGTCTCAGTTTAATGAACTATTACCTGAGAATGACCTTAAGTCATTGAAAAAGTTTGTGCACCGACAAGTTGGATATTCTAAATTATTTATTGAAGATCCCAAGAACGATGCTCTTCAAGTTATGGGAATGCTTGAGACAAGAATGATCGATTTTAAGCATGTAATAGTATTAGGTGCAACCGATGATGAGCTTCCAGGAAATCCAGCACTGTCAACCCATATTCCATTTATTCATCGCAAAGCTTATAAACTGCCCACACGGAAGGATACAGAAGCATTGATTGCCTATCATTTTTATAGATTGATACAACGGAGTGAGCGATTGGATATGGTCTATAATTCTACTTCAGAGGCTTTGACGAGCGGTGAACCATCTCGGTATATGCTTCAAATAAGAGAGGAGCTTTACGAGGAGAATAAGAATATTTCTTTGGAAACAGCTTCATGGAATGTAAAAGTGAATGCGAAAGATTTAGAACCCACCCTCATTCATAAGACGGAAGATGTGCTAGAAGATGTGAAAGCTTTTCTATCTCGAAGCTTATCTCCTTCGGCATTGAATAAGTTCATTAATAGCCCTTTGGAGTTTTATTATTACTATGTACTTAAACTAAAAGAGCAAGATGAGGTAGAAGAAGATATTGAAGCTCGCACATCAGGAACCATTATACACAGCGTTTTAGAATGGGTTTATAGGCCATTCGAAGGGAAAGTGATTTCACAGAGTGAGTTGAAGAAAATCATGGAGAAAACAGATGAAAAAGTGGAGGAGCTTTTTTTACAGAAATTTCAAGAAAGTGATTTGAAATCAGGACGAAATCTTTTGATATTGGAGATGTCAAAATACTATGTTCAAGCTTTTATCTCTTTTGATTTAAAGGATATGAGCGACAATGGTCCAGTTACATTAGTGAAGATTGAGGATCGACTTTCTTTTAATACCCAAGTTTCTGGCATAGATGTGCGACTTTTTGGTTTTGCAGATAGAATAGATAAGCGTGATGGGGTTTATAGAATCATTGATTATAAAACGGGCATGGTGGGTTCTTCTGAATTGAAATATGACCCAGAAGCTTTGCCTTTTGAACGAAAGCTGAGCAAATCGATGCAATTGGCTTTATATAAGTTCATGTATTGTAATATTCATGAACTTAATGACGAAGAAGTTGAGCCTTTCATCATTAGTTTTCGAAATTTCAAGGAAGGTTATCAAGGTTTAAAACCATACAAGGGTTTTGACTCAACAGTTATGGAAACGATTCCTAAAGTTTTAAAACAAGTAATCGATGATTTACTTGATCCTACGCAGCCATTTCAGCATAATGAGGAATCGGAGTATACAACCTTTTAAAGGAGGTTAGAGAGTAATAACTCCTGTTTGTAGAAGTCCTTTAATTGAATTAAAGGCGTACAGGTATTCTCCTTTTTCAAGACCAAGCACTGGAATCACGAATTCGTTTCCGTATAGTAAATCAATACTCCTTACTTTTTTTCCATCTAAATTGATCAAATCAAATCTTAATGGACGAGCTGCAGAGCCTGAAACACGATAGAGCAGAAAGCGCTCTGTTTGCTTCAGTTTCAGTGTTACGTTATCTTGACTTCTTTTTAGCATTGTATATTCTTGTCAACCTAAAGACGAGCGCTTGCTTCATCAAGTTGGTTATTGGCTATTTTTAGATTAATAGAGGTCATTTTTGATCAACAGGATTGCTGACAAAGCGATAACCTACGCCACGAATACTATGAAAGTGAATTGGGTTTTTTGGGTCCCGCTCAAAGTTTTTTCTGAAACTCAGAATGAAATTATCAATACTTCTTGTGCTCGGATACACATCAACACCCCAAATCAGATCAAGCATTTCATCTCGACTTACAGTTTCACCATCTCTATTAACCAATAATCTCAAAAGCATCATTTCTTTTTTGCCAATATCGATAGTATGACCGTTGAATGTTTTTGCCCTGTGTTGGTCAAAATAAATCACATTGTCTCCAAATGAAAGTTCGGAGATTCCAATTTTGTTGTCGGATGATCCGCGTTCAAGCAATCTTTGAACACGAAGAAGAAGTTCTTCTAAATCAAATGGTTTTACCAAGTAGTCGTCTCCACCAATCTTTAAACCCATCACACGATCTTGGGCGGAGTTTTTAGCGGTAAGAAACAGAATAGGAACTTTACGATTCTCCAGGCGAATGGAGCGACATACCGAAAATCCATCCATATGCGGGAGCATTACATCCAGCAGGATTAGATCAAACCGCTCATGATGAAATCGTTCGAGGGCTTCTTTGCCATCTCTTGCTGGCACGATCTCATGCCCTTCCAGCTCAAGGTTAAGTTTCACCACCTCAAGCAAGCGCTCTTCATCTTCTACTAAAAGTATTCGCTTAGACATTTATGCAAATCTAAAACGCGAAGTGTCTTATTTCTCGTCTATGGCTAGGAATGAACTAACATTTCATTTTCAAAACCTTATGCTTCTCAAAATGGTTTACAATACCGACTTTTGAATGATGCGAAAGCTGCTTTTCTTTTTATTATTTATCAATGTATTTTCTTTAACCGCGCAGGATCATTGTGCTTCGGATAAGGAAAACTTGCGTGAACAACATTCTGACTCAGAGTTTGATGAGGGGATTCAGCTTTTAAATGCTCTATCTGCTGAATTCGAATTTGATCAAAGCAGTGCTTCTGTTCGCGATGGTTTCAAAGAAGTTACAATTCCCGTTGTAGTTCATGTTCTTTATCGAGAAGAGGAAAACAATATTTCATACGAGCAGATTCAATCTCAAATTGATGTTTTGAACAGGGATTTTAATGCGGAAAATGGTGATTTGGATAAAATTCCTGAGGTCTTTCGTGCGTTGGCGACTTCAGCTCAAATACGGTTTAGACTAGCAGATAAGGATCAATACGGTAATTTCACGAAAGGTGTCACGAGAACCCTTACTACGGTTGAAAATATTGGCACGGAGAATTTATATCATCAGTCTACTCGTGGTGGACGTGATCCTTGGCCTCAAGTTCATTACATGAATGTTTGGGTGTGCGAATTAGAGGGTAATACGCTTGGTTTTGCAATCCTGCCAGGTTCAAAAATGTCTGAAAGAGATGGGATAGTTATGAGCCCGAGGGCTTTTGGAACTTTAGGCACTGCGAAAGAGCCTTATAACTTAGGGAGAACATTTGTGCATGAAGTGGGTCATTATTTGGGACTGCGTCATCTTTGGGGAAGTGATGATGAAAGTTGTAGTTCTACAGACTACATAAGTGATACTCCAACACAGCTGAAAGAGAATTTTGGGTGTAAACCATTCCCTACTTATTCATGTTTAGGTCAGCCAAATGGTGATATGTTTATGAATTATATGGATTATGGAAATGATTCCTGCATGTATTTGTTTACTCAAAGACAAGTCGATTTGATGCACCTAGTGATGAAAACAAATCGCAGTGCATTGTTTCATAGTGAAGGTTTTACAGGAATAGTTGCCGAGAGAAATCTGAGCGAATTGAAAATTTACCCTAATCCTTCTGAGGGAATATTTCATGTAGAGTTTGGCGAGCAAACTCCGAGTAAGATTGAGTTGGTCAATATGCTTGGTGATGTTGTTTATTCATATTCGCCTACTTCAAAAATTGAGTTGATTAATGTTCCCGAATTGCCTCCTGGTATTTATTCTTTGATCACTCCGTCTCAAATCAATCAAATTGTGATTCGTTAAAAATGAGATTCAGTTCAACTCACAACGCGGTGATTTATTCGATGCCCAGCGAATCAGGTTTTAAAATTTGTAGGCAAAATGATTTTGGAGTTTCATCATCAATGAATAATAGTGAATCATGTTTTGTGATTCGTCCTTTTGAGTCAGGATTGAAGCCTATGTTCATTCATGCTGAAATGGATCAAGGCATTGATCCATCTGAAATAGTTTTAGAGAATATGCCTTTGGCTCCATTAAGTGAAAGCGTAAATCAGGATCAATATTTAAAAACTATTTCAGCTGCGATAGAAAGATCAAAGGAAATAAATGGGAAAATTGTTCTAAGTCGAATTCAAGAACAGCGGATTAATTCCATTGATATCGGAGAAAGCTTGAAGAGCCTGCGTGGTAATTTTCCTGATTCATTCATTTATTTATTGATTTCGTCTGAGCGTGGCATTTGGATGGGCGCGAGTCCAGAAACATTAGTTGAAAAAGACTTTGAGTTGTATTCTACAATGGCTCTTGCGGGAACCAAATGGGGAGATGATCTTTTCAGTCAAAAAGAGTTTGATGAACAAATGCTTGTATCTCGAGATATAATGGATCGATTAAGCGATGAGGTTATTGAAGTAGGTGATGTTCATGAAATGGCTTATGGTGAGCTGCGTCATTTGAGAACCAACGTTAGATGGCAATCTGAAGATTCTATTATCAAGTTTGCTGAGCTATTGCATCCGACATCTGCTGTTTCTGGATTTCCTAGAAAAGAGGCCTATCAATTTGTTTTGGCTAACGAGACTCATCAAAGAAGTCTATATTCAGGATATTTGGGTTTAATAAATCCGAACGAAAAGAGTCAATTGTTTGTTAATCTAAGATGTATGAAGATTTACGAGGGTCAAATAAGAGTTTATGTGGGAGGAGGAATCAACGCAAAGTCTGAACCTCCAAGTGAATGGGAAGAAACGGAGAGAAAAAGTAATTCTGTAATGGAAGCATTGATACATGGGTGAGATTTCAAATATTAGTTCTGTTAGCACTTTAGTGGAGATAGCTGCTAGGAAAGGAGTGCGAGATGTCGTGCTTTCTCCGGGAAGCAGAAATGCACCTTTTATTATAAGCTTTAACGGTCATGGTGCCTTTAATTGTCAAAGTATTCTTGATGAGCGCTCAGCGGCTTTTGTTGCTTTGGGAATAGCACAGCAGCAAAAAAAACCAGTGATCTTGAATTGCACTAGTGGTTCAGCTGTCTTGAATTATTCTCCTGCCTTAGTTGAGGCTTTTTATCAAAATATTCCATTGATCGCAGTTACAGCTGATCGACCAAGTGAATGGATTGATCAAGGCGAAGGACAAAGCATGAGACAGGTAGGGTTAATGGAGAATATTTTGATTGGTTCATTTAACCTGGTTGAAGAGCACACTGAAGATGATCATTGGCATAATAATCGGCTTATCAATGAGGCTTTCGAAATGGCGATGTCATTATCTCGCCCTGTGCAAATAAATGTCCCTTTAAAGGAACCACTTTATGGAACAGTCGAATCCAATGAGGATTCAATCAAAACTTTTGATGTAATGATTCCAAAAGCTTCTTTGTCAGAAATTGACTTGGATTCCTTGGCTTCGGAATTCAATGCTGCTGAGCGTATTTTGGTTTTGGTTGCGCAGGGAAATGATAGCTTAAATTGCTTAGATGTTTTACGTGAAATGAATGCTGATTCTAAGGTGGCTATTCTCACTGAAACGCATGCCAATCTTTACCATTTAGGATTTGTAAGCTCTATTGATAGGACGATTGAGTCATTTTTGAAGTCACAATTGGAATCAGACTATGTGCCAGACTTATTGATTACGATAGGAGGAAATGTCATCAGTAAGAAGCTGAAGGCACTCTTTCGAAGACATAAAGCGAGTATTACCAATCATTGGAATTTTGGAGATGAGGTTATGGATACATATCAGTCTTTAACAAGGCTTATAAAGGTGGACCCAGCTCCGGTTTTGAGTTTCTTAAAAGATCTCCCACAGAATACTCAATATCAATTTGGAAATAAATGGAGAGCTCAATTTTTTCAAATGGAGCAAAGGCACCTATCGTTTTTGGCCAAATGCCCCTATAGTGATTTGAAAGTATTTGAACTGATCAATGATTTTATTCCAGAGGGTGCTAATGTTCAAATGGGCAATTCAAGTGTTGTCCGATATTTTCAACTGTTTAATCAGCTTAGAAATGTCTCGTATTTCGGAAATCGAGGTGTAAGCGGTATTGAAGGTTGCACTTCTACAGCAGTCGGTGCTGCTCAGGCTTCCGATGATGTCACTTTATTTGTTAGCGGGGATCAAGCATTTCGTTATGATTCGAATGCACTTGCGGTGAAGAGTGGCACTGAAAACCTGCGCATCATAGTGATTAATAATAGCGGTGGAAATATTTTCAGAATTATAGATGGCCCTAAAGATCACCCTGTAAGTGAAGGATTTATTGAGAAAGTTGATGAGCATTCTATTCGAAAATTGGTAGAATATCATGATGTTGACTATTTGGAAGCGCACGACTTGAATTCATTAGAACAGTCTATTCAGTCCCTGATGGATCCCAAACGGATGATGTGTACAGTGCTGGAAGTATTTACGCCACGTATTGAGAGTCCGGAGATATTTAAGGAATATTTGGAGTTCTTAAAAGAGGCTAAGTAGTATGATGCTCGATTCAAAAAATCTATCTTCCTTTGTGAAGCGATGAATTACTTACGTCAGTTTCAATACAACGAAGAAATAATCGGGCGTTACATTGATGTCCTGAATGATCATCCCGAATCTCCAGAAATGGTCAAATCGCAGATAAGCCATTTACTCAATGCTTTGGATATGTGGGTTAATAGGATAGAGGGAAGCCAATCAAATACTGACGTGTGGCAAGTTCATAAGCCTGCTCAATTGCACGATCTTAATCAAAAATGTCATAACGCGATTTTTCATCTTTTAGAGATTGGAAATCTAAGAAAACTGCATACCTATGAGAACTCAAAAGGTGAAACATATAGGAATACGCTGGACGAGGTATTAACCCATCTTATTATCCACTCGGCTCATCATCGCGCTCAAATCTCAATGGCTTGGAGTGAAGTTGAAATTACTCCGCCAGTATGCGACTTTATTTTCTGGGCAAGAGACAAGAATCGATAGCCTTTTTCTACTTCAACATTTACGGGTTAATAATTTAAGAAGGCAGCGTCAAAGTAGCCTGCTGTCGAAGGGTACATTAGCACATTCCTAAAATTGTTTTTATACGTGCGATTTGCCAAACTATTAATTATCGGTCTTTTATCACTGCCCACTTTGCTTTTGGCGCAGATGACAATGACCTACGATCATGATCTGCTTAACTATAACAGAGGGCTAGAGCTTTTTGAAAAGCAGAAGTTCGGAGCTGCCAAAACACAGTTTGAGCACTCAATACTTACAGTTGATGATCAAAACTCGGAGATTAGCGCCAATGCTCATTTTTATGCAGCAGCTTGCGCAATTGAATTATTTCACAAGGATGCAGAGTTTCTCTTGAAGGAGTTTATTCGAAACTACAGCACCAGTCCAAGATCTTCTGAGGCTTGGTTTTTACTGGGGAATTTTAATTATCGAAAGAAGGATTGGCAAGACGCTATCAATTATTACGATGAAATTTCAGCTTCTGATCTTCCCGAACCTGAAAGAAGTGAATACCTCTTTAAAAAAGGTTATTCCTATTTTCAAGAAGAGGATTTAGAGCAATCTGCAGATCAGTTTTTCCAAATGAAAAACGAATCGTCCATTTATTATGCTCCTGGTGTATATTATTTTGCTCATATCAATTATGAGCAGGGTAACTATGCTACTGCACTGAAATCATTTCAAAGTTTAGAAAACCATCCGCAATTTGGAGAGGTGATTCCTTATTACATCGTTCAGATCTATCATTTTCAAGAAGAATATGATAACTTGATAGGTTATGGGAAACCTTTCTTAGAGGAAGAAGATGTAAAGAGAAAAGCTGAGATTAGTCGATTAGTGGGGGAGGCCTTGTACTATAAGTTGGCTTATGATGAGGCTATTCCATTTCTAGAGAATTTCATGGAAAGTCGTCTTCCTAAGCAAGGAGATGATTACTATGTTTTGGGTTATTCGTATTTCAGAAACAATAATTTCGATAAAGCTGCAGAGCAATTTTCTAAAATTTCCTACAGCGAGGATCTTCTAGGTCAGAATGCTTCCTACCATCTTGGTGAAACTTACTTGAAGGCTAATAAAAAGTCTTATGCCAGAAATGCTTATCGATCAGCTTCAAGAATGGATTTCGATTCAGGTTTAAAAGAAGATGCATTGTTTAAATATGCTCAATTATCCTACGAATTGAGCTACGACCCCTATGATGGGGCTATTGATGCTTTTAAAGAGTACATCGATGCTTATCCAAATACGGAACGAACTCAAGAGGCGTTCGATTACCTAGTTAATATTTACCTCACGTCTAAAAACTATGACGCTGCTCTTGCATCAATAGAGGATTATGAGAATCCTGACCTTAGGCTTCAAGAAGCTTATCAGCGAATTGCATACAATAAAGGAATATCCTTATTTCAGGATAGACTTTATAAGGATGCAATAGCATATTTTGACCGCTCTTTAAAATTTAAGTTCGATAAGATTATTGCTGCATCTTCAAAGTACTGGAAGGCAGAAGCTTTATATTATAGAGGTGACTATGGCAATGCAGTTAAATCGTATGAAGATTTCATTTACGCTCCAAGCGCTGTATTAACCCCGTATTTTAACTTGGCTAATTATAACATTGGCTATGCATTTTTTCAGCAGGATAAGTTTATCGAGGCTCCATCTTGGTTTAGAAGGTATACCTCATACAGCAGGGAAAAAGATCAAGTAAAACTTACGGATGCTAACCTACGAATTGGAGATTGTTACTTCATGCTGAACCAATACGATGCAGCATATGAGTATTATGAAATTGCGGTTAAACTAGGGAAGTCAGACCCCGATTATTCATTGTATCAAATGGCAATGACTCAGGGATTGATGAAAGATTTGAAAGGGAAAAAGAAATCACTAGAAAAGCTTACGTCAAGCTATCCTCAATCACATTACCTGGACGCTTCATATTATGAAATGGGTAGAGTTGATATTGCTTTGGGTAATAATAAAGATGCTCTAGATAAGTTCAATAAAGTAGTCGATCAATTCCCAGGTAGTAGCTATGTGAGAAAGGCCCTTGGAAGCATAGGTCAAACCTATTACAATCAACAAAAAGATGAAGAAGCACTTAAGGTTTATTTGAGAGTTGTTAAAGACTATCCAACATATGAGGACACTCGTGAGGCATTAATAGGTATCCAGAATATTTATACTGATAGAGGTGAAGTAGATAAATATGAAGAACTGATCGCATCATTGGACTTTATAAATATCTCTGATATGGCTTTAGATAGCATCAATTACGAGTCCGCAGAGAATCAGTATTTCAATGGTCAATGTAAAGAGGCTGTGGCAGCCTTCAATAAGTATTTAGATCGCTTTGATAAAGGAATATTTGCGCTTAATGCAAAGTTTTATCGGGCTGAATGTCTTTTCAAAATGGGACAAGAGGATCAAGCAATAAAGGATTACGAATACGTTGCTAATCAACCAAAAAACAAATTCTCTGAATCGGCATTGGTGAAAGCGGCTCGGGTTAATTATGCCAATGCAAATTATCCAGATGCCTTAGCTTATTATAAGCGGCTTTCATTGTTGGGTCAATATAAGAACAACCTGCTTGAGTCTCACATTGGTCAAATGCGGTGTAATTATAAATTGAACAATTTTCAAGGTGCAATTGCAAATGCGTTTATCACGCTTGAAGACGATAAGATTGATCAAAACATTAAAATTGAGGCTAATCTTATAATAGCGAAGTCTAACTTAAAGTTGGAAAGTCCTTCTGAGGCTCTTGAATATTTGGATCAGGTTATAGAGAATGGCGCTCCATCGCAGTCAGCAGAGGCAATGTACTTGAAATCAAGAATTAAGTTCAATAATGACGATCTGGATTCGGCTGAAGTGCTTGTTTTCGATTTAGTTGAAACCTATCAATCTCAATCGTATTGGTTAGGGAAAAGTCTATTGCTTCTCTCTGATATCTACATGACAAGAGGCGACCTTTTTCAAGCAAAAGCCACGTTGGAAAGTATCCTTGAAAACTATGAAGACGAGGATGATGTGAAGCTCTCAACGCGTCAGAAACTGCAAACAATTGAGGAATTAGAAAAGCTTCCTGCAGAAGAAGAAATTCCGGAATTTGAAATAGAGTTTGATGAAAGCAACTCTGAAGAACCTACGAATGTTGAGACCGAATCACCGAATAATTCTGAAGACAATGAATAAGCATCTAACCATATTCTTTATTGCGTTGGGAATTGGTGCTCATTCTCAAGCCCAAGTATCTAGGTCTAATGCGGAGGATACTTTGAAAACAAAGATTATAACTGTCTTTGACTATAAGCCGACTATTAGTGATGCGAAAAAATTGGCCGAAACACCATCTGTTATAGATACTATTCTTCCAAAGCCTGAGGCTGTTTATCAGTTTGATACCAGAATGTTTAACACGAATTACGTCCCTGATAGTATCAATGCCGCTAAAATGAAAGGTGAACCTTTGGATCCATTATACAGAGGCTATATGAAAGGTGGATTGGGTAATGGGATTAATTACATGTTTGACGGTTATGTCAACTCTTTACGATCTAGAGAAGGAGAGCTGGGTGTTGATTTGCATGGTAAGGGCACTCAAGGAGTATTAAAGGATCTTCCTCCAGCTAACTATAATCAATGGCAAACAGCTATTAATGGAAAGAAATTCTTTAAAAAGCATTCATTATCCGGCAGGGCAGGCTTTGATAGAGAGAGAATCCAATACTATGGATATGATTATAATGATAATGACGTATCTCCATTATACCTTGAATACCAAGGTAACGAAGATGTTTTCAAACAGGTTTATAATGAATTGTTTGCTGACGCAGAGTTAAAGAGTTTCTATACAGATTCTTCAAAACTCAATCATGTACTTAATTTACACTACGATTACTTTACGGATAGAAACGCAGCTAACTATGAACATAATATAGTTCTCAGTGCCTTAGGTTCTAGGTATTTTGGGAATCATCTCGGAAGCCTTGATTTCATGGCTGATATGAATAATGTGAATTATGCCGATGCATTCTATTTTGAACCGTTGGATACTGTTGCTCAGTCAAAAACAAATGCCATTTTGAGTCTAACACCTAAAATTACAAGTCAGGCTAAAAAATGGCGACTAGAAATTGGTGTTAAAGCTCAAATGGATTTAAGTGCAAATGCATCTAAACTGAGGGTTTACCCAGATATCTATGCGAAATACAATTTGGTTAAGGAAGTGATAATTCCTTATCTTGGAATCACTGGTGGTCTTTCTAGGAATAATTTAAACAACCTGACCGAGAAGAATCCATTTTTATGGCCAGCTTTAGCTCCTCTTCAAAACACAGATCGTGAGTATCACGCTTTTGGTGGATTTAGAGGGTCTGTATCTCAAAAATTCACTTACAATCTTTATGCAGGTTTTTATCGTGAACGAAATGCACCACTTTTTGTGAATTATAACGCAAGTCAGTTCAATCCGAATATCACACCGTTTGGCGTGAATTACTTCACCATGGTATATGATACACTTTCAATTACTGAGTTTGGTGGAGAATTGACGTATCGTATAGATGAGAAGCTTCACATAGTTGCAGCGGGTGTTTTTAGAGATTATCAAACCGAAAGAGAAGTAGAAGCTTGGCAGCTTCCAAATTTTGAAGTTTCTACTGCGGGGTTTTATCAGTTGCGTAATAAGATCCTATTAAAAGCAGAGATTCATATTATTGGCCCTCGAAGTTCAAAGGGCTATAAGGAGTATATTGGACGTGATGATCCAGAAGCGGTTGGAGTTGAGCTGTTTGATGGCCAAGAAATAGCGGTTACAAGTACGACATTGAACCCAATTATTGATGCTAACATAGGATTGGAATATCGTTATACAGAGAAGCTTTCTGTTTTCATTAACTTGAATAATCTACTTATCCAGAGGTATCAGCGATGGAACAATTATCCAGTGCAGCGTTTCAATGTCATGGCGGGTTTGACCTATTCTTTTTGGAAGGAGTAGGTTCTGTTAATTGACTGTTGATAAAACCCTTGTATTTATTGGTATTTGAGGCAAACAAAAGCTGCCTTGAAGGTTATATTTGAGCGTTTTGTAAACCCCCTGTTTAATGAGTGAAGAAGAAAAACCTAAAAGCGAATATTCAGCATCCAATATTACGGTCCTTGAAGGCTTAGATGCAGTGCGTAAGAGACCTTCGATGTATATCGGAGATGTTGGAACACGAGGATTACACCATTTGGTATATGAAGTAATTGACAACTCTATTGATGAGGCTCTTGCGGGATATGCTTCATTGATAGATGTAACCATCAATGAAGACGATTCCATTACCGTAGTCGATGATGGTCGTGGTATTCCAGTTGACATGCATGAAAAAGAGAAAAAGTCAGCACTAGAGGTGGTAATGACAGTTCTTCATGCGGGAGGAAAATTTGACAAAGGTTCTTACAAAGTTTCTGGTGGTCTTCACGGTGTAGGTGTTTCATGCGTGAATGCTTTGTCAATCGATTTGAAAGCTACAGTATATCGAAATGGTAAAATTTATCAGCAAGAATATAAGATAGGAGTTCCTCAATATCCTGTAAAGGAAGTTGGTGAGGCAGATAAAAGTGGTACGGAAATATGGTTTAAGCCAGACGACACTATTTTTTCTACGACCGTTTACAATTTTGAGACACTCTCGCATAGACTGCGTGAGCTTGCTTATTTGAATAAAGGAATTCGTTTGTCGCTCACAGACAGAAGAGAGATGGACGATGATGGTGAATATTTAAAAGCAGAATATTTCTCTGAAAGAGGTTTAGCTGAGTTCGTTGAGTTCCTTGATGAGGGACGCGAGAAGTTGATTCCTGATACCATGTACATGGAAGGAGAGAAGAATGGCATTCCTGTTGAGATAGCGATGCAGTATAATACAACATTCGCTGAAAACCTTCATAGTTATGTGAATAATATCAATACCCGTGAAGGTGGAACCCACCTTGCTGGTTTCAGAAGTGGAATGACGCGTACGCTTAAAAAGTATGCTGATGAATCAGGTTTGCTTTCTAAGCTCAAGTTTGACATAGTTGGTGATGACTTTAGAGAAGGATTAACCGCTGTTATTTCAGTAAAGGTCATGGAGCCTCAGTTTGAAGGACAAACTAAAACCAAACTAGGTAACCCCGAAGTTCGCGGTGCAGTTGATCAGGCTGTAGGTGAAATGTTGTCCAATTACTTAGAAGAACATCCAAAAGAAGCTAAGTATATTGTTGATAAGGTAATTCTTGCTGCTCAAGCTCGTCACGCTGCTCGTAAGGCTCGTGAAATGGTCCAAAGAAAGAATGTTCTTACAGGAAGTGGATTGCCAGGAAAATTGGCCGATTGCAGCGAAAAAGATCCAGCCAAGTGTGAAGTGTTCTTAGTTGAGGGCGATTCAGCGGGTGGAACTGCAAAGCAAGGAAGGGATAGAAAGTTTCAGGCTATTCTTCCATTGAGAGGTAAAATTCTCAACGTTGAAAAAGCAATGCAACACAAGATTTTTGAGAACGAAGAGATTAAGAATATCTATACTGCACTGGGCGTAAGAGTTGGAACGGAAGAAGATAGTAAGGCATTGAATATGGAAAAACTCCGCTACCACAAGGTTGTCATCATGTGTGATGCGGATGTCGATGGTAGTCACATTGCTACTTTGATATTGACGTTTTTCTTTCGCTATATGAAAGAGTTAATTGAAAGAGGTTGCATATACATTGCAGCGCCACCCTTGTACCTTCTTAAAAAAGGAGCTCAACAGCGATACGCATGGAATGAAGAAGAAAGGGAACAGATTACATCTGAGCTTAAAGGAGCTGGAAAAGAAACAGGAATAGGGATTCAGCGCTATAAAGGTCTTGGTGAGATGAATGCTGAGCAATTATGGGAAACAACCATGAATCCTGAATTCAGAATGTTACGCCAGGTATCAATTGATAATGCTGCTGATGCAGATCATACTTTCAGCATGTTAATGGGAGATGAAGTTCCTCCAAGAAGAGCTTTTATCGAACGCAACGCGAAATACGCTAAGATTGACGTTTAGACACGTTCTTTCTGTTTAGAATCCGAGGCAATTAATGAATACCTAAGTTTAAGCGGGATGATTCAACTCTACAGAGTTGTTATTGTTCCGCTTATTTCTTTTGAATAGTTGCAGTCATCTGTCGCTAAGATTCGGTAAATGAATTTATCTCCTCGTTGCGCTTTTTCTGCACTTCCATTTATACTGCCGTTCCATGGCGTAAGTTCGTTGGTTTCATAAACTAAAGCTTGATCATTTGCACGATAAACTTGAACCGTAAATGCTGAGCACTTTTCTAATCCATTAGCAAACCAAGCGTCATTATGTCCATCATTGTCTGGTGTAAATGAATTCGGGATGAAGATTTTAAGTCCTCCATCAACAAACACTTCTTGTGAAAGATTAGCAACACATCCTTCCGCACTAATTGCAGTGAGCTTAATGCTATGTGCACCTTCAGTTGCCTTTAGAATAATGTTGCTTCCTTGACCAGATTCCTCATTCAATGACCAATTATACTTGTTAGCGCTAGGCTCACAAGAAAGTTTGATAGATTGCTCAAAACAAGATTCTGAAGATATGATAGAGTAACTTATAATAGGGGTCGGTGCCTCGAAAATCTGAATGGATTTTTTCACAGAATAGGTTTTATTCTCTTGATCGAAAATCATGACTACTTCATGCTCACCAGCATCAATAAAAGTGAACTCACATGAACTTCCTTCAACGACATGAATCCCATCAAATATCCAACGCACATTAGAAAGAGCATTAGATGATGGATTAAAATGAACAGTATTATCTATACATTGAATACCCGCTGCTTTGAAGTCTATTTGCTCAGTAATAACACTTTGATTCTTTGTAGTTTGATCGGAATTACTAATTGCAATACTTGCAGCCTTTATATTGGTTTTTTCAGGTTCTTGTGCTGAATTAAGTTTGTTTTCAGATTGTTGAATAGGACTTACCAGTTCAAGAGAGACTAATTCAATTTCATGCCTTTCCTGAGGCTTATGATCCAATGGAGTGATAATAGAAACATCAACGGCCTCAAAATGAGTTAAGGCATCGCTTGTTACTAACGCAGTAGGCTCAATAGTATCAAAGGGTGATTCTATGACACCATCATATGTAGGCAGTAATGAGAAGCCCAACACTAAAATGGCGGTGGTTAAAATGCCACCAAAAAAGGCAGCGTTTATGTTTGAACCTGAAACTGCGGACCTAGGTAATTCGCGTTCAATATTGGCCCAAACACTCTTGTCAGCACTATAATGAGCTGAATTGAGTTTTGAAGCGATTATTTGATCAAATTTATTCATTGTCATTCTTGACTTAATCTATCTACTAGTGGCTGAAGCATCTTACGAAGATTCAACCGAGCTTTTGAGAGGTTTGACTTAGAGGTTCCAACGCTTATATCTAGCATTTCTGCAATTTCATTGTGATTGTGACCTTCCATTACGTACAGGTTAAACACTGTTCTATATGCGGGTGAAAGTCGCTGAACTGATTCAGTTATAACACTCACCGGAACCTGATTGTAGATGCTATCTGACTCTTCCTCTTCAGCAGTTGTCTGCCCTATTTTATCTGTGAGGTCGCTGTCAGTAATTACAGGTTTCACTTTCTTTCTTCTGTAATTATCTATAGCTGTATTTACAACGATACGTTTTATCCAACCTTCGAAAGAACCATCTCCTTTGTAATTCTCAATTCCTTTGAACACTTTGATGAATCCGTTTTGAAGCACATCTTTAGCCTCGTCCGGGTCATCACTGTATCTCATACAAATACTGTACAAGCGTCCATATAATTTTGAGAACACTTCTTCTTGGGATTTACAACTTTGATTAATGCAACCTTCAACAAGTTGCATTTCTTCATGTTTATGCCATAATCCCATCTAATAAGTTATTGACGCTGAATAACGATCAAGGTTGCCGCTATTATTAACGCAAGCCTCTGTCAACTCCAGAATTGCTGATGATTACATGTCCTCGGAGAGTTCGAGGTTCTCCATATTGGTCAGTGTACTTAATGACATATGGGTAGGCTCCAGAGGGAACATATTCACCAGTACTGAGGTATTTTCCATTCCATCCAAAATCTGGATTATTGGAAAGAAATAATTCTTTACCCCAACGATCGAAAATGCTCATTCCAAAATTTTCTAAACGTATTCCTTCACCACCAATTTTAAACACATCATTAAGTCCATCTCCATTTGGTGAGAAAGAAGTAGGGACGTATATCGTTTCAGCTAACTTATGGTAGAGAATCTTAGATAAAGTATCTAAACAACCGTCTTCTGAAATCGCAACGATACTAACTGTGTATGCACCTGTATCGATAAATTCATAGGTGAAAATATTCTTTTCAGAAAGTGTGTCTCCATTTATATACCATGTAGACTTTACAGCATTAAAGGACGCATCTTGGAATTTAACAATTGGCTGAAGTGTGCTTGGATTTGCAGGAGAATGATTGTAATTCGCTATTGGAGCCTGTAAAATTTCGACTAGACATTTTTTTGTTCTAGAAGAATAACACCCGAAATCTGTAAATGTGGAAAGTGTTACGTCATAACAACCAGGTTCACGGTATCGATGATTTACAGTATCCAGATAGAGGTTTTCATAGACCTCGCCATCCCCAAAGTTCCATGTATAAATATATCCAGGAAGTAATTTGTCAAAATAGATTTTTACTTCCGTATCCTGACAAGAAACAGATGGTGTTGCTTCAAAATTAGGTGTGTAAGGTTCTCCTACATAAACTGTTTTTATGGCAATACTTACAGGTGAAAGACAAAGATCTGAAATCGTCACTTTGTAGGTTTTTGTGCTAGTTGGCCGAACAAACTGAATTGGTTCTTCATCCATATTCGCCTCACTCCATTCATACACATATTCATCAGGTCCTCTAAAACCTCCGCGTCCTGATGCTATTAAATAGACATTCTCGCCAACACAAATTGAGTCGTCTTCAACCCGTATTTCCGCATCAATTTGACTATATCCGCCTACTTGAACATAAACACTATCGAGATAAGAAGGGGAGCCACAAAAGTCACTCAAAGTCACATGGTACCAAATGGATTCATCCGGACTCACCACCGTAGTTGGACCAAAATTTCCAGAACTCCAAGAAAAGGTATAGATTGAATCTCCACCGAACCCTGTAACAGGAATTGTAATGGTGTCATAAGGGCATATGGTATCAATCTTAGGTATCTCCGATGAAAGCGGAGGCCTAACATTAATCATGACTTCTGATGTGTCTCCAGCACATCCATTATCATCAACTGAATAAACGAAATACTGCGTGCTTATTTCAGGAAATACATTCAGGGCTTGATTTGTCGAAATCACAGTTCCTGTCAATGAAGCTTGAGTCCAAACGTAACTAAAGGGAGGTGTTCCTCCTGTAGATGCAGCAACCAAAGAAGCTGGATTTGATATACATATCAATGTGTCATTGAAAGCTTTTGTACGAATAGTATCAGGAACAGCGATAATTGCAAGTGCTATCGCTTCACAACCATTGTTATCAGTTACTGTCACCCAGTTCGAGTCAGGACAAAGTTGATTGGCAGTTTGGAAAGGCTCTCCAGTAGACCAAACATAATAATACGGTGCAACACCGCCTTGACCGATTCCTGTTCCAGAAGCATCACATGAGAAAACACCTGGGCAAGAGACTGCACTTAAATTTGATGTGTTTGCTACCAATACTGCAGGCTGACTTAAGCTAGTGCTTCCATTCGTTATGTAGCATCCTGAAGCATCTATTATCGTTACCGAATAAGTTCCGGCAGGAATGTTGTTTAGAGTGTTTGTAGTTGAATTTACAACATTGGTTTGAATGGTGTCCCCATTCGAAGCCATCCAATAAAAGATATTTGGAAGAGATGATGCTGTATTGGTATCAATTGCTGTTAAACTGCCTGTAGAATCACCATTACATAATACTGCGGTTTCTTGAAAAAGAGGTACCTGACAGAAAGGGGAAACTAGAACACTGTCTATTGCCACACTTCCATTATTAGAGTCAAGCACAGCATATACATACTCGCATTGAGTAGGATAGACGCCATTTGCGGGACTAATTTCTAATGTGGGACCCTCTCCAACCGTATCTCCCTGGTAAATCCATTGGAGGGTAGAGGACGAGTACCTCCATGATTCGTTTGTTGCAGTAAATGAATTATCATTTCTGCCTAAGACAATAGTTGCATTGTTTCCAGGTAAATTATGTATTGCCTGCACACCGTCTCCATTTCCCCAAGTCGGACAAACAGGAACATTTGTTAAATTATTTTCAATCACGTTGCTTGTTTCGAATAAGACAACTTGAAAAGTCCCATATGTGGTAACGCAACCAAACATTGGCACTGCGGACCAGGTTACGACTAGTTTTCTATTTGGCGCAACACCTTGAGTTTGGTAGGTGATGTAGGGGCCTCCTCCACCAGTTCCTGGGTTCCAATCCCTCCAAGGTGTCATTACATTGTTTTTGGGGACATTAAATAAAGCACTCGGAACTGGGTTTACTACCCATGTTTGTGTTTGCCCTCCGGTAAAGCCCACCCATCCGTTTGAGCAGATGTAAAACTGCGTATAGGTGTTGCAATAAAAGTTAAAAGAGAAACCTATGGGCAAAGGGGCTGAAATCTGATCATCGAACAATGTAACGCTTGTCCCTCCAACGGTCTCCGTGTTATATGGAATTGACTCAACAGAATAATCGCAAGATCCACCTCCTATACCTTGAAGGTCAAAAGTTGCAGGAGGACAAAAACCAGTATCATTTGTCGTGATAAGGTTGGCTGGGATAAGATTTTGACCTATTGCTGATATCGAAGCAATCGATAAAAGTAGTCCTACAAAAAGGTGTCTCATTCGGCAAAATTAAAATTCTAGCTAATTGACGTAAGATATAAATTCAGTTGCTTTAATCAACGGATAATTTAGCTTTGTGAACCTTTAAATTAATCGAACAGAAAATATGAAAGTTACAGTTGTAGGAGCAGGAGCGGTTGGTGCGAGTTGCGCAGAATATGTTGCAATTAAAAATTTCGCATCAGAAGTTGTTCTTGTTGATATTAAAGAAGGATATGCAGAGGGTAAAGCGATGGATTTGATGCAAACTGCGTCTTTAAATGGTTTTGACACAAAGATTACTGGCAGTACAAGCGACTATTCGAAAACTGCAGAAAGTAAAGTAGCTGTAATTACAAGTGGTATTCCTAGAAAGCCCGGAATGACTAGAGAGGAATTAATTGGTATTAATGCAGGAATAGTCAAAGACGTCACTTCAAATATCCTTAAGTATTCACCAAACGCAATTATTATCGTGGTCTCCAATCCAATGGATACCATGACCTATTTGGTACATAAAGTGAGCGGTCTTCCCAAAAATAGAATTATTGGAATGGGAGGAGCTTTAGATAGTGCACGCTTTAAGTACGGATTAGCAGAAGCTTTAGGCTGTCCATCGTCAGATGTAGATGGAATGGTAATTGGCGGCCATAGTGATGTTGGGATGGTTCCGTTGATAGATAAGGCAGTACGAAATAGTGTTGCGGTCTCTGAGTTTCTTTCTCAAGATAAGATGGATGAAATAGTTGAGGCAACTAAGGTTGGAGGAGCTACTTTAACTAAGTTGTTAGGTACTTCTGCATGGTATGCTCCAGGAGCAGCAGTTTCATCTTTGGTTCAATCAATAATTTGCGACCAAAAGAAAATGTTTCCTTGTTCGGCTTTATTAGCAGGTGAGTATGGTTTAAGCGATATTTCTATCGGTGTTCCATGTATTTTAGGGAAAGATGGTATAGAAAAAATCGTTTCTGTTGAATTAAATGAAAAAGAAAAAGCTAAGATGATAGAGAGTGCTGAAGGAGTTCGAAAAACCAACCAGCTTCTTGATAGTATGTAGTATTTAACAGCTTCAAAATGTTATGAAAAGGGCGTCATTATGGCGTCCTTTTTCGTTCAATACCGTTGAAAAAAATACATAAACCATAATGCTGCGTTTGAACAAGTTGAAATTCTATATTTGCACGCCCTTTTTAAGGGCTATTTTATTAATACCAATTTATTATGCAGAATAAAAGTGCTATCTGGATATTTACAATACTGCTGTCGTTAGCGTGTCTTTATCAGCTATCATTCACATTTGTAACGTCCGGTGTAGAAGGAGATGCAAGAGAAAACGCAAATGAGAGATTAGACAGTCTTGTTAATACTGAACCTGAGTTAAGCCTTCTTGAGCAAGAAATTGCAAGACAAGGTTTTGAACAGCAGTATTTGCAATCGATGAATACTCAAGAAGTTTATCCTGTTTTAGGTTTTACTTACTCGTATTGTCAGCGAAACGAAATTAACTTAGGATTAGACCTTCAAGGAGGTATGAACGTTACACTGCAAGTGCAGGTTAAAGACCTTATAAGGGCTTTAAGTGATAACAATGACGATCCTGTATTTAATCAAGCATTAAGCTTGGCAGTCGCAAAACAAAAAGACAGCCAAGATGATTTTGTCACATTATTCGATCAATCTTGGAATGAACTAAACCCAGGTGGACAGTTAGCTTCTATTTTTCACAATAGAGAGAATAAGGATAAGTTTCCAATAGATGCATCTAATGAAGATATTCTTGCTACCATAACTGATGAGGCAGACGCTGCCGTAAGCAGAACAGAACAAGTGCTGAGAAGAAGAATTGATGGGCTTGGAGTAGTTCAGCCTACCATTCAACGTCAACCAGGAACAGGACGGATTATTGTTGAACTACCTGGAGTAAAGGATAAGACTCGTGTGCGTAAGATTCTTCAAGGAACTGCACAGCTTGAATTTTTTGAGTGTTACGATAATGGTGAAATATATGGTAGTCTTGAAAAAGCAAATAACCTTTTAGCTGAAAAGCTTGGAGTAAGGTCAAAAGATATTAAGGAGTCAACCGATTCAAACTCGGTTGCTGAAGTTGAGTCTGAATCAGTTGCTTCTGAGGTAGCTGCGGATTCAAATAGTTTGGATGCTTTATTATCAGATGAGTCAGTTGATTCAGCTGGAGCTGACAGTGCTTCAATGTCTGAAATGGCCGCTGATTTTGCCGCTAAAAATCCTCTTTTCGCTAAACTTAGACCAGCTATTTATCAGGACCAAGAAAGTGGTGGATACTTCGCGGGTAAGGGGCCAACGGTTGGTTATGCTTCTGTTTTTGATACGGCATCAGTAAATGATATGCTAGCTAGAAGAGATATAGCTTCACTTTTTCCTAGAAGAATGAAATTTTTATGGGCTGCTAAGCCTTACGATGAAGACGGTAAATTTCTTCAGCTATATGCTATGAATGTATCGAGTAAAGACGGTAAAGCACCGCTTGAGGGTGACGTTATTACCAATGCAAGAGTAGTTAGTGACCCTCTTGGAAATCCTGAGGTTTCTATGAGTATGAATGCCGAAGGCGCCAAGACATGGAAGAATATTACAGGTGATGCTGCTTCTCAGAATCCTAAGAAGTCCATAGCTATTGTTTTGGATAACTTGGTTTATAGTGCTCCTAGAGTTGATTCAGAAATTGCTGGTGGACAATCTTCAATCTCTGGACAATTCAATTTGGAAGAAGCCGAAGATCTTGCAAACGTTTTGAAAGCAGGTAAATTACCAGCACCAGCTAGGATTATCGAAGAAGCTGTAGTAGGTCCTACCCTTGGAGCTGAAGCTATTCGGGCTGGTTTCATGTCATTTGCTTTGGCCTTAGTTATTGTGCTGGCATTTATGATTTTCTACTATTCATCTTCAGGAATAGTGGCTGACTTGGCATTGCTCGCCAACTTGTTCTTTGTAATGGGAGTTCTTTCTTCTCTTGGAGCAACCTTAACACTTCCTGGTATCGCTGGTATCGTTTTAACAATTGGTATGTCCGTTGATGCAAACGTTTTGATCTTTGAGCGTATTCGAGAAGAATTGCGCGCTGGCAAAGGAGTGCGATTGGCAATAGTGGATGGTTATAAGAATGCCTACAGTTCTATAATTGATGCGAATATCACAACCTTACTCACAGGTATTATCCTTTACATATTTGGTTCAGGACCGATCAAAGGTTTTGCGACTACGCTTATTATAGGTATTGCTACGTCACTTTTCGCAGCATTATTCATTACTCGTCTGATTTTCGAATGGAGGTTGGATAGAAATGAAACACCTTCATTTTCAACGAAGCTTACTGAGAACTTAATGTCAGCCGTGAACTTTGGTTTCGTTAAGAATAGAAAGATGTTCTACATTGGTTCAGGTATAGTAATTCTACTTGGAATCGGGTCTCTTGCTACACGTGGTCTAAACTACGGTGTTGATTTCACTGGAGGTAGAAGTTACATAGTTCGGTTTGATGAAACGTTTGCCGTAGGAGAAATCGCTTCAGTCTTGACAGATGAGTTTGTGAATGAGGACAATCTTAAGGTCGCGCCAGAGGTTAAGACGTATGGTTCTTCTAATCAAGTAAAGATTACGACCAAGTTTATGATTGATAGCGAAGATGAGTCTGCTGATGAAGTGGTTGAGTCTAAGCTAAAAGAAGGTTTGGCAAAGGTTACCCCTGAATTTGAGATCATGAGCTCTCAGAAGGTCGGACCTACTGTTGCCGATGATATCAAGCAAGGAGCAATATGGGCTGTACTATTCTCATTGATTGTGATTTTCTTGTATATCATTCTACGATTTAGAAAATGGAAGTTTGGAGTTGGTGCATTGGCGGCAATGTTTCATGATGTGCTAATTGTGCTTTCATTCTATTCGATTCTTTATGGTTTCATGCCTTTCTCATTAGAGATTGATCAAGCATTCATAGCCGCGATACTTACAGTTGTTGGTTACTCAATAAACGATACTGTGATTGTATTTGATAGAATAAGAGAGTTTATTGGTCTTCACAAAAAGAAGGATCAAGAAATTGTAATCAATGATGCATTAAACTCAACTCTATCAAGAACATTGATTACTTCAATGACTACGTTACTTGTGTTATTGATGATATTCTTTTTCGGTGGAGAGGTTATTCGCGGTTTTGTATTTGCGTTGATAATCGGAGTTATTGTAGGAACTTACTCTTCCCTTTGCGTAGCAACACCATTAGTTGTTGATTTAGCAAAGAAGAGCAAGTAATAAGCTTTTCTTATAAATAAATTTTAAAGCCACGCCCTCCGCGTGGCTTTTTTGCTGCAATTTTGGGCTCATGTTGAATATGATTTATCTGTTTTTCAATTTAGGAGGTGGTGAGATATTTGTGGTGCTCATGTTTGTCCTACTTTTCTTTGGTTCTAAGCGCATTCCTGATGTAGCTCGAAATTTAGGAAGAGGAATTCGGCAGTTTAAAAATGCTACTGAGGATATTCAAAGAGATATCACGGACTCGGTAAGCGAAGTGAAAAAGAGTATTGATCAAGAAAAAGACAAAAAATGATTGTTGGCTTGCTGCAGTTAATAGGAGGATAATTGATCCTTCTCGTAGGCGGTGAGTTTTTAGTTCGAGCATCTGTTAAACTTGCACTTCACTTAAATATAAGCTCCATTGTAATTGGACTGACGGTAGTAAGCTTTGGAACATCATTTCCAGAATTGGTTGTAAGCGTGAATGCTGCCCTTGATGGTCATCCAGATATTTCCTTAGGCAACGTGGTAGGGAGTAATATTGCCAATCTCGGATTGGTTTTAGGCTTAACAGCCATTGTTTTCCCAATTAAAGTTCAACGTTCATCTGTAGTGCTGCATTGGCCGTTGATGCTTTTGTCAACGCTTTTATTGATCTTTTTTGCGTGGGATTTGATCATTGATACTTGGGAGGCTTTAATGCTTGTCATTTGTCTCGTGGCATATAACATGTTAGTTATAAAAGTTTCCGGAGGTGCTGAAGTCGAAGAATTAGATACGGATATTGAAAAGTCAAGAACTGGATTGATTAGAACAATATTAATTCTGACGTTTAGTATTGGACTCTTGATCCTCGGAGCAGATTTACTTGTAGAAGGAGCTGTAATTGTCGCAAGATCGTTCGGTTTAGAAGAAAGAATTATTGCAGTTTCTATTATTGCGTTTGGTACTAGTGCACCAGAATTGGCTACATCTTTAATAGCAGTATATAGAAAAGAGACATCTATAGGTGTTGGTAATTTAATAGGCTCTAATATTTTCAATATCCTGGCTATTTTAGGAATTACTGGAATTCTTCATCCTATTGCAGTGAATCCTGCGATTCTTTCTTTTGACCTTATTTGGGTATTGGGCATCCCATTATTAATAACGCCATTCTTACTTTCTCGAATGAAGGTTTCTCGAATAGAAGGAGTCTTGCTCGTTGGGTTGTATTTGTCATATTTATATCTGATTTTTTAGATAATTACCAATCACCCCCTATTTTTTTAAGGGCTGTGAATAAATATTCACAAAAAATCACCAATTACCCCCTCTTAAAGTTCTAATTTCGCCTAAATTTTAATAAATAATGGCAAAATTGAGATTTCAAGCTTTAGGGTCTTTACTTAATAGAAAGATTGATCTTCCTGAAGAGCGAACTGAAAAAATATCTGATTATTTCGGTGAAAGTGTATTTCATGATCGGGCAATGCAGCAGTATTTGGCGAAAGATGCCTACCGTAGATTGAGAGATTGTATGCAAAACGGTAAAGGTCTTGAAAGAGATATTGCTGATGAGGTTGCTTCAGGTATGAAAGCTTGGGCTTTGTCTAAGAGTGTGACTCATTATACGCATTGGTTTCAACCATTGACAGGCAGAACAGCTGAAAAACATGATGCCTTCTTTACGCCATCTTCAATAGGTGAGTCATTCGAAGAGTTTGGAGGAGCACAATTGGTTCAACAAGAACCTGACGCTTCAAGTTTCCCGAATGGAGGTTTGAGAAATACATTCGAAGCAAGAGGGTATACTGCTTGGGACCCAAGTTCGCCTGCTTTTATTATTGGTGATACGCTGTGTATACCTACAGTTTTTGTTGCATACACTGGTGAGGCATTGGATTATAAAGCGCCACTTCTTAAAGCATTGCACGCACTAAATGAAGCAGCAATTCCAGTTGCTCAATATTTTGATAGAAATGTGACTAGGGTAACTGCCACTTTGGGATGGGAGCAAGAATATTTTCTTGTTGATGATGCCCTTTTTAGAGCGCGTCCTGATCTTGTAATGACGGGTAGAACTCTTTTTGGTCATTCTTCTTCTAAGGGACAACAGTTAGATGACCATTATTTCGGTTCAATTCCAGATAGAGCCGCTGCTTTTATGCGCGATTTCGAAAAGGAATCGCATCGATTAGGGATTCCTATTAAAACTAGACACAACGAAGTTGCTCCTAATCAGTTTGAGTGCGCTCCAATTTTTGAAGAAGCAAATTTGGCGGTTGATCACAATCAATTGCTGATGGATATTATGGAAAAAGTAGCCCATAAGCATGGTCTTCGGGTTCTTCTTCATGAAAAGCCTTTCGCTGGAATAAATGGAAGTGGGAAACACAATAACTGGTCATTGTCAACGGATACTGGAGTTAATCTTTTAAGCCCAGGTAATACTCCTAAGACTAATATTCGCTTTTTGGCATTTTTCGTGAATACAATCAAAGCGGTTCATGATTATTCAGACTTGCTAAGAGCATCAATTGCTTCAGCGAGTAATGACCATAGGCTAGGGGCGAATGAAGCACCACCGGCTATTATATCGGTATTTATCGGATCTCAACTGACAAAGGTTTTAAATGATCTTGAGAAAAACATAAAGGACAAAGGCATGTCTCCTGATGAGAAGACTGAATTGAAATTGCGAATTGGTAAGATCCCTGAAATTTTATTGGATAATACTGATCGAAACAGAACATCACCTTTTGCATTTACAGGTAATAAGTTTGAACTAAGAGCTGTAGGGTCTCAGGCTAATTGCTCTTCATCTATGGTAGTGATGAACACTATTATGGCTCATCAACTTAAGGTGTTTAGAAAGGATGTTGATGCTCTGATTAATAAGGGTTCTAAAAAGGATGAAGCTATTCTTGCGGTACTGCGTAATTACATAATTGCTTCAAGGAACATTCTTTTTGAAGGCAATGGCTATGGTGAAGAATGGGTGAAGCAAGCTGCTAAGCGAGGACTTTCAAACATTAAGACAACCCCTCATGCCCTTGAAAAATACCATGACAAAAAAGTTATATCTCTTTTCAAGGATCTTGATATTCTTTCTCCGCAAGAGCTTGAAGCTCGAACTGAAATTTATCATGAGAATTATAAGATGAAAATTCAGATTGAGTCAAGAGTCGCTGGTGATCTGGTTTTAAATCATATTATTCCTGCAGCCTTATCCTATCAAAACAAAGTAATTGAAACGCTGAGAAACTTGAAAGAAGTTTATTCCGCTGGTGATTTTAAGTCACTTTCTGCGCCCCATGATCGTATAATTCGTGAAATCAGCGAGCGAGTTGGATCTGCACAAGGTTTGATCGATCAAATGATTGAGGAAAGAAAAAAGGCAAATGCACTTACTTCTGCAAAAGAGGCCTCAGTAGCTTATTGTGAGAAAGTCTTACCCTATTTGGAGAAAATAAGATATCATGTCGATAAACTTGAATTGGTTGTAGAAGACGATTTATGGCCATTACCGAAGTATAGAGAATTACTCTTTACGAAGTAAAATTCTTTACAGGCCGCAATTTGCGGCCTGTTTAATTTTCATTGCAAGCTAATATCATATTTCACTAGATTTGCTTCCTTCGTAACTGTTAATGTTACGGTTAACCATCACAGACAAACTCGAAAGACACGTGAAGCGTATGACATATTTGAAAGGAGCAATTGGAGCTCTTTGCTTTGTGATTATTTCAACTATCGCATTTGGGCAGAAAGATTTAACGCAGGAAGCCGATTTAACTTATCAAGCAGGTTCCTTTTATGCAGCTGTAGATGCCTATAAAAAGGCATACTCGAAGGAAAGCAAGCAATCGGAAAAGGCAAGGATTTTATTTCGAATTGGTGATTCATATCGGCTAATTCAAGATGCTCCTCAAGCTGAAGTGTGGTATCAAAAAGCTGAGGCTGCATCGTACGATGATCCATTATTGAAAGTTAGGCTAGGTGATATACTTAGATCTCAAGGTCGTTATGATGACGCAATCGAGAGATATAGAGAAGCAATGGTTAAGGCGTCAGGAGCAACTAAGACGCTGGCAGAAAATGGAATTAGCGCTTGTGAAAAGGCAGTTAAATTAGAGAAGAATCCAGCTAGATATGTAGTCAATAACGAGGTTCAATTAAATACAAAATATTATGACTTCTCGTTAATCTATGCTGATAAGAAGCTGGAGTCTATCTACTTTACGTCATCTCGTCCAGGTGCGGCAGGTAATTCTACAGACGAAATATATGGCGAGAGTTTTAGTGATATTTATCGTTCTGAAAGGGATAACAAGGGTAAATGGTCATCTCCTCAACCACTTGGTGAAACGGTGAATAGCGCTGCTAATGAAGGTGCAGCATACTTAGATTCAAAGTACAGTCAGCTTTATTTTACCCGATGTGGGTACGATAAGAATAAGCCATTTGGATGTCAGATCTATACTTCTCGCGCTCAGGGGCGCGATTGGGCTGACCCAGAATTACTTGATTTTGGAATCGATGATACTACCGCAGCAGGTCACCCCATAGCTATTGACGATGATCTAATTTTGTTCGCCTCGGATATTTACGGTGGTCAAGGAGGTAAAGATCTTTGGTACATCAAATACGAAAAGAAAACAAAACTTTGGGGACCAGCCGTTAACTTAGGCCCTGATATCAATACTCCAGGAAATGAAATGTTTCCTTACATCCATGAAAACGGTGATTTGTTCTTCGCCTCAGATGGACACATTGGAATGGGAGGTCTTGATATTTTCAAAGCTAAGATGACTGGCGAAGAGCCCGAGGATTTGAAATGGGGCAAACCTGAAAATGTTGGTGCGCCAATTAATTCCTCTAGCAATGATTATTCAATTATTTGGGAAGAAGATAAAGACAGAGGCTATTTTACATCTGATCGACCGGGAGGTAAAGGGGGTGATGATATTTACAGCTTCATGATGCCTCCACTTATTTTCATGCTTGAGGGAACCGTTACAGATGTTGATACGAAGGAGCCTCTAGGTGATGTTAAGGTTTCACTCGTGGGAACTGATGGTGCTGTAGGTCAAGTTATGACAGACCCAACGGGGCATTATGAATTTGAAATTCGTGAAAATGAAGAGCGCTTTATCTTGGAGAACACGTCTTACACTATTGAGGTTTCAGCAGTAGAAAGTCCAGCATCAAATGATCACAAGTACTTAGGTGCAAAAGGCCAAGAAACAACTGTTGGATTGACTGAATCAACGGCATTCGTAAAGGATTTCGCATTGCTTTGTGCCGACTGTGACAAAGAAATTAAAATGCCTTTGGTATTATATGAGCTAGGCAAGTGGGACTTAATGATAGATGAAACAATTAATTCTAAAGACTCTTTGGAATATTTGTTCAACATTCTAAAAGAGAATCAAACAATTATAGTTGAGCTTGCTGCGCATACTGATACTAGAGGTACAGATAAGTCGAACAAAGTTCTTTCTCAAAAAAGAGCTGAAACGTGCGTGAATTACCTCATCGAGAGAGGTATTGATCCAGCTAGAATGGTTCCAGTAGGTTACGGTGAGACTAGACCAATTGTTTCTGATGCTCAAATCGCATCTCTTCCATCAAATGAGGAAAGAGAAATTGCTCATCAAAAGAATAGAAGAACTGTGTTCCAAGTATTGAGCTTTGATTTTGTACCGAAAGAGGCAGAAGGCACTAATTAGATATATAAAATAATTGAAACCGTGTGAGTAGGTATATCCTGTTCATGCGGTTTTTTATTGGCAAAAAGAATGGAAGTAAGTAAAAAATATGCTGACCGAGGAGTTTCTGCTGGGAAAGAAGATGTCCATAATGCCATTAAGAATATTGATAAAGGATTGTTTCCTGGTGCCTTTTGCAAGGTGATTCCAGATGTGCTTTCAGGAGATGATTCTAAGTGTATAGTAATGCACGCTGATGGCGCTGGAACTAAATCTTCTTTGGCCTATGCTTACTGGAAAGAAACGGGTGATCTGTCTGTTTGGAAAGGGATTGCTCAGGATGCTGTGGTGATGAACACAGATGACTTATTGTGCGTAGGCGCTACTGGTCCGATTGCTCTGTCATCAACTATTGGTAGAAATAAAAGTGAGATTCCTGGAGAGGTAATTAAGTCGATCATTGAGGGTACCGAAGAGCTTCTTCAATCTTTACGTGAACATGGATTCGATATCTTTTCCACCGGAGGAGAAACAGCTGATGTGGGTGATTTGGTGCGGTCGATAATCGTAGATAGCACAGTCACTGCGGTTATGAGTCGCGCTGATGTAATCGATAATTCAAACATCAAACCAGGTAATGTTATCGTAGGTATTGCTTCTGACGGTCAGGCTAGCTATGAGCATCAATGGAATGCAGGAACTGGATCGAATGGCCTAACCTCTGCACGTCATGATCTATTTAACAAAGAAGTTGGAAAGCGTTTCCCTGAGAGCTTTAACTCCGCTATATCTGATGAATTATCTTATGTCGGACCATATTTCTTAACAGATAAAATCGAAGGTGTACCTGTCGATGCAGGTAAAATGGTTCTTTCCCCAACAAGAACTTATGCGCCTATAATGATGAAGGTGTTTTCTGAGTTGAAAGGACAGATCAATGGAATGATTCATTGCTCGGGAGGTGGACAGACGAAAATCCTTCATTTTTTGAATAGCAATAGAGTAGTGAAGAATAAGTTGTTTGACACTCCAATTATGTTTGATCTAATTCAAAGGCATTCACAAACGTCTTGGAATGAAATGTATCAGGTGTTTAATATGGGTCATCGACTAGAGCTTTATCTCGATGAAAAAAACGCCCAAACAGTTATTGATATTGCTAAGTCTTTCAATGTAAATGCACAGGTTATTGGTTATGTTGAGGCAAATGAGAAACCTGAACTTCGAATAGTACATGGCAACGAAAACTTAGAATATTCTAAAACGAGCTTATGAATAAATTAATGAGTAAGCTTGAATCTATCAAAGAACGATGGACACAAGTGGAGTTAAAACTTTCTGACCCTGAAATAATGGGCGATATGTCGCGTTTTGTCAAGCTCAATAAGGAATACAGTGAGCTCACTGAAATTGTAAAGGCATATGAGGTTTACAAAAATTTGGTTGCCAACCTTGAGAGTACCAAAGAGATGCTCCAAACCGAAAAGGATGATGAAATGCGTGAAATCGCAAAAGAAGAGTTGCATTCTTTAGAAGATCAGATTCCAGAGATGGAGGAGAAGATTAAATGGATGCTTATTCCTTCTGATCCAGAAGATGAAAAGAATGCCATTTTTGAAATTCGTGCTGGTACAGGAGGGGATGAGGCAAGCATATTTGCTGGCGATCTCTATCGTATGTATTCTCGTTTCATGGAGAAGCAGGGATGGAAAGTGGAGTTGATCGATGAAACAGAAGGGACTTCAGGTGGTTATAAAGAAATTATATTGAAAGTCACAGGTGATGAAGTTTACGGTGTGATGAAATACGAAGCAGGTGTTCATCGTGTGCAGCGTGTTCCAAATACAGAAACTCAAGGTAGAGTTCATACTTCTGCGGCAACAGTTGCTGTTCTTCCAGAAGCTGCTGATGTCGATGTCACAATTAACCCAGCTGATTTGGAGTTTAAAACTGCGCGTTCTAGCGGGGCTGGAGGACAAAACGTAAACAAAGTTGAAACAAAGGTTCAGTTGACGCATAAGCCTAGTGGAATCACCATTCAATGTCAGGTTTCTCGTTCTCAGCTTGCGAATCGCGAAATGGCCTTAGATATGTTGCGCTCAAGACTCTATGATATTGAATACTCTAAGCACATGGCTGAGATTTCATCTAAGCGAAAAACAATGGTCTCTTCTGGAGATCGAAGTGCGAAGATTCGAACATATAACTATCCTCAAGGGAGGGTGACAGATCATAGAATAGGATTGACACTTTATAATCTCGATGCAGTGATGGATGGAGACATCCAAAAGATTATCGAAGAATTAAAGGTGGCGGAGAATGCTGAGAAATTAAAAGCAGGAGAAGAAGTTTAATTGTAAGAATATGACAAAGCCTGAGCTCGTTGAGTTGATTCGTAGAAAAAAATCGTTTTTATGTGTCGGACTCGATACCGATCCAGATAAATTGCCTGAGGTTTTAAAAGACGACCCTGATGCAGTCTTCGAGTTCAATAAGGCAATTATAGAATCGACATTGCCCTTTGCCGTTTCCTATAAACTTAACATTGCTTTTTATGAAGCGATGGGCATTGAGGGATGGGATATTTTAAAACGTACCATAGAATTAATTCCCCCTAGAGAAGCCCTCATTATTGCAGATGCGAAGAGAGGGGATATAGGTAATACAGCTGCCAGATATGGAAAGGCTTTTTTTGAAACACTAAATTGTGACGCCATAACGGTCAACCCATACATGGGTGAAGATTCTATTACACCATTTTTGGAATATGAAGGTAAATGGTCCATCGTTTTAGGCTTAACTTCTAATGTTGGTGCAAAGGATATTGAATTGTTGAAACTTGAGGATGGAAGGTACGTGTTTGAGGCCGCGATGACAGCAACGGCAAATCTTGGTTCTTCCGAGCAAATAATGTTTGTAGTAGGTGCTACTCAAACAGAATACTTTGAGCGAATCAGGAAAGCAGCACCTGATCATTTCTTATTGATTCCAGGAGTTGGAGCGCAAGGAGGTCAACTTACCGATCTGAAGGGTTTAATGACTCCTGAAACGGGTATTATTGTAAATAGTTCAAGGCAAATAATTTACGCTTCATCTGGCGAAGATTTTGCTGAGGCTTCTGCCCATGAAGCAGAAAAGCTTCAAATTCAAATGAGTGAAATGATGGTCTAGTTCTAAAAGGCATGATTGAGGATTTTTTGCATTTTGTTTGGGAGTATAAATTATTTAACTCTAATGCATTGCAGACAATGGATGGAGAGTCGTTGGCAATTCATCAATTTGGGAAGCACAATTTTAGCTCCGGACCTGATTTTTCAGAAGCACAAATTACCGTAGGAGAAACCAAATGGGCTGGATCAGTGGAGATTCATCTTAAATCTAGTGATTGGCATAGGCACCGACATTCTGAGGATTTCGCCTACGATAATGTTATTCTTCATGTTGTTTTTGAAGATGATGTCCCTGTTTTAAATAGGGACAATCAGCCTATTCCCACCTTAGAGTTGAAGGGAAGAATAAGCGCCACCATTTTAAAAAACTATGAATCACTTAAACGGAGTAAATCAAGAATTCCTTGTGAAGGAAGTTTAGCACAAATTAATGAGATAAACCGTTCATCATGGCTTAATCGAGTGGTGATCGAGAGACTTGAGCGAAAGACCAAAGATGTTGAGCTGATCTTCAATCAATCAAATCAAGATTGGCAACAGACTTATTATAGTCTTATAGCTGCCTGCCTTGGTCAGAACAACAATAAGCTTCCCATGCTTGAGCTTGCAAGGAAATTACCCTTTAATCTAGTCTCAAAGCAAGTGGATGAACAGGAAGAGTTAGAGTCGGTGTTTTTAGGTGTAGGCCGCTTTCTTAATCCTGATACGAAGCATGAATATGGCTTCAAACTCAATAGAGCCTATCAATTTCAGAAGGGCAAAAATTCTTTAGTCGAGGTTTCTCAAGGTTGGAAAACAGGTAGGATACGACCAGAAAATTCTCCGAGTCGCAGAGTTGCCCAATTATCAGGGATGGTTCAATTTATGCCTCGAGCCTTGAATGAATTAATAACCATAGGGAATTTTCAATGGAGCAAATTAGATTTAAGAATTGATGAGCATTGGAATCATCATTATTCACTTGAAAAAGCTGCACATAAAATCTTAAGTGCAAATATTTCTAAGTTGTTAAGCGAGCTTATTGACATCAATGGCCATGCTCCTTTTTTGTTTTTTTACGGACAAATGACGGGTGATCAAAATTTAATGGATAAGGCTATTGGTTTGCTTGAATCAATCAAACCAGAATCAAATCAAATAATCAAAATTTGGGAGAAGCTCGGATTTCACGCTGATAATGCGCTTGATTCTCAGGCTTTAATAGAACTAGAGCAACAGTATTGCAGTCATAAAAAATGCGTAAATTGCAACTTCGGAAAATGGATAATATCCTCCCTATGAAAGATCAATTTCAATCATTTTTAGAGAAGAACGCCTTTGGTGTTTGTGACTGGTTAGGAGAGAAATGGGGTATTAAATCATCTCGCATTCGTCTATACTTTATCTATGTCTCTTTCCTTACGTTTGGCTCACCCGTAATCATCTATTTCGTCCTCTTATTTTGGATAGAACAGAAGGATTTTTTCAAGTCAAAGAAGCCAACAATTTGGGATTTTTAATCTCAAAACTAATTTAGGTGAAGCTTTTACTCAGTTTTAAATATTTCAAGGAGATTTATTATGCCATCGCGTTCTTGATGGCTGTATTGTTTATTGGCACTGTTGGGTACATCTATCTGGAGGATTATTCATGGATGGATGCGTTTTATATGACTGTGATAACAGTATCTACAGTGGGTTTTGGAGAAATTGCACCTCTGCATCCAGTAGGTAAGTTATTCACATCATTATTAATCATTACCACTTTCGGAACATTTGCATACGTAATTAGTATGATTACGCGATATTTGATTTCAGGGCAATACAGAATCTATTACAAAACCTTTCAAGTGAATAACCAATTAGAAAAACTTTCGAATCACGTCATTATCTGCGGATATGGAAGAAATGGACGTCAGGCTGTGAAAACCTTACAAGCCCACAAGGTGCCATTTTTGGTCATTGAAAGTGATCTAGAGTTAGTGCATAAACTCCGAGAAGAAGATTCAAATATTTTGGTTATTGATGGAGATGCTACGGATGATTCAGTTATTATTAAGGCAGGCATAAATAGGGCTATTGCTCTGATTACTACACTGCCAAGAGATACAGATAATTTATTCGTTGTTCTTACTGCGAGGGATATCAACAAAGGGCTCAATATTATTTCGCGTGCAAGCGATGATAGAAGTGAACACAAATTGAGAATCGCTGGTGCCAATAATGTTATTCTACCAGATAAGGTCGGAGGTGCTCATATGGCGACTTTGGTTACCAGTCCTGACCTAATGCAATTCCTAGATCAAATATCAATGATGGGGGAAGATGAGTCTACTTTGGTAGAAATTCAATTTAAAAATTTGCCACCTGATTTTGAGCATAAATCGATTTTGGAGTTGGAGAAAAGGTATCAAACGGGTGCAAGGATCATTGGATTTAAAACCCCAGAAAACAAAATAATCGTAAACCCTTCTCCAGAAACGGAATTAGTGCCAAAGTCCAAACTGTTTGTGCTTGGAAATATTAACCAAATAATAAAAATCAAACAGGCGTTGCATATAGATGACTAAACGTGTCTTATTAACTGGTGCAACTGGACTTATTGGTAGAGGCGTTTGGGCAGAATTAAGAAATCACCATGAAGTGGTTTTAACGTCAAGGACTAGTTCAGACTTGCCAATCAATCAATTTGTCCCATTTGATTTCGGTCGCACAGAGCTCATCCAAGATTTTCTAGATAAAGCTCGTCCAAGCATAATTGTGCACACTGCCGCAATGACTTCCATAGAGGAGGTGTTTAATAATCCTAGAGACGCTAAACGATTGAATGTTGATGCTGTATCTGAAATTGCCTTGTGGTGTGAAAAAAATGGCTCGAGATTAATTCATTTCTCTTCAGATTTCGTGTTTGATGGCGAGAGGACTGACTACAATGAAGCTGATCTCACCAACCCTTTGAGCTCGTATGGAAGGACAAAATTAGAGAGCGAAAAAGTCGTCCAATTAAATTTAAGAAACCATCTTATAATAAGACCCATTTTAGTGTATGGTTATTTTGAAAACCTTACTAGAATGAACTTCCCTTTATTGATTGCGTCTAAACTTGGGTCAGGTGAAAGAATGAGCATTACTGAAGATCAAATCAGAATGCCTACTCATATTTCTGATATTACGGAAGTCATAAGAAAGGCTTTGTTTTCAAATGATCGAGGCATTCTTCACTTATCGGGTCCTGAAGCATTAAGCGTTTATGAATTTGCGTTGAAGGTGGCTGAGTCATTTCAGCTGGATGCGAACCTTTTAATACCAGTCAAAACTAAAGTGGATAATGTAAGTGAGAATCGTCCTCTAAAGAGCGGGTTTGATTTAGAAAGAGCTAAGCGCATATTTGATTATCACCCCAAATCCATAGAAGAAGGTTTGCGTTTGTTCCCTATTTAATCACGATTGTAGTTCCTTCAATCAGATTCATATATTTGGAGCTTATCCAATCATGTTTTATGAAAAAACTAAGCAAATACTTTTTGTTATCGCTCTTATCGTTCTTTTCATTTTCTGTTTATGCGCAGTCTAGTGCTAGAACCATAGATGATAGAATCAATGACTTTATGGAGCCGATTACATCGGTTTTAATGGATGTCATTTTCTTTTCGATACCGATCGGTGACATGTCGATTCCATTCGTATTAGTTTGGTTGCTTGTTGGAGCTTTGTTCTTCACAGTATACATGAAGTTTATCAATATCCGTGGTTTTAAACATGCGATTGAAGTAGTCAGTGGGAAATATGACAACCCTGATGATAGTGGTGAGGTCTCTCACTTTCAAGCACTTACTGCCGCACTTTCTGGTACTGTAGGAGTAGGAAATATTGCAGGTGTTGCTATTGCAATTTCACTAGGTGGGCCTGGGGCTACATTATGGATGATTGCTGCGGGTCTGATAGGAATGTCATCAAAGTTTGTTGAATGTACTTTAGGATTGAAATATCGCCAAGAGCATGAAGATGGAAGTGTTTCGGGTGGACCCATGTATTACTTAAGTAAAGGGTTAGCCAAACAAGGGAAATCTAAACTAGGAAAAGTGCTTGCTGTGATCTTTTCGGTTGCGTGTATTGGTGGTTCTTTTGGAGGAGGAAATATGGTTCAGATAAATCAAGCGACTCAGCAGCTGATTGATGTGACAGGAGGTGAGTCAAGTATGTTCTATGAACGAGGTTGGATTTTCGGAGTTATAATGGCTCTTGTGGTTGGTGCAATTATTATAGGTGGAATTAAGAGTATAGCTAAGGTTACCGATAAAGTAGTGCCATTTATGGTTGCTATATATGTTGTAGCGGCCCTGATAGTTATTGGTATGAATATCAGTCATATTGGTTGGGCATTTCAGCAAATTGTGGGAGGTGCCTTTAGCCCGGATGCCATGTATGGAGGTTTTGTTGGAGTATTGATCCTTGGCTTCAAACGAGCTGCTTTTTCAAATGAGGCAGGTATTGGTTCTGCTTCCATAGCCCACTCAGCTGCTAAAACGGACGAACCGGTGAGCGAGGGTATTGTAGCATTATTAGAGCCGTTTATTGATACAGTCGTGATTTGTACTATGACGGCTTTGGTGATCATTTTTGCGGATTATGGCAGCTTTACTCAAGAAGAAGCACTTCTTTCCGCATCCACTGGTGGAACAGCAGCTGGAATTGGATTGACATCTTCAGCTTTTGCCCAAAGTATCAGTTGGTTTCCAGTTGTACTGAGTGTTGCCGTTATATTATTCGCCTTGTCCACCATGATTAGCTGGAGTTACTATGGAATTAAGGCTTGGTCTTATCTTTTTGGAAATAGCAGAGCTTCTATCACAACGTACAAAGTAATATTTTGTCTCTTAGTAGTTGTTGGAGCGGCAATCAGTGCGAATCAAGTGTTCGATTTCGGAGATGCTATGATCTTTGCCATGGCCTTTCCAAATATCCTTGGTTTGTATTTCTTATCAGGTGAAGTAAGAAAAGATCTTGCGGATTACTTCGCAAGAGTTAAATCTGGTGACATTAAGGCCTATAAATAACCTTGAATGATTTGGAAGAAATTAGTTCGCGATTATTTCACTTTTAATAAAAGAGAGAAAAGAGGAGCTTATTCCTTGATTGTTCTATTAACACTTCTTTCAGGAACTCATCTATTAGTAAGGTTTTATCCAGATCAACATCAGGCTTATTCCGAGTTAGAGCTTGCTGAGTTTGAATTATTTGCGCAGAATATAGAACGTGCAAAACCTATTCAAGTCATGAGTCAAGTTGTTTCGGACACCTCATTGAATAGCGAAAAGTCAATAGTGTGGCGAAAGTTTGATCCAAATCTTGTGAGTCTCGAAGAATTGGTTGATTTAGGTCTTGAGCACTGGATGGCCAAGCGAGTAATCAATTATCGTGAGAAGGTTAAGCCATACGCTGAAGTATCAGATCTGAAGAAGGTTTATGATATTGATACTAGTTGGGTCAACCAGGCGTCTCCATTTGTTGATATTGATCCAAAGTTTAAAGAATCGACTAAATTCAAGACTAATGATGGTTTTAAGCAAGAGCAAAAAGTTGATTCTTTAAAATTGAAAAAGATAGACCTCAATCTCGCTGATACTTCTGAATTAAAGTCAATACCAGGTATTGGTTCTTTCTATGCGAGGCAGATAGTAGAATTGAGAAGTCGATATAAAGGATTTCGATCATTTGATCAGCTCTTGGATTTGTATCGTGTAAGTGATGAAACGCTTACTATTCTTTCTGAGAAAACTACAATTGACACAACGGTTATTCAAAGGATTGATCTCAACTCATGCTTGATAGAGGATCTTGGGCGTCATCCTTACCTTACTTGGAAACAGGCTAGAATAATCATCGCGTATAGAGATCAACACGAAAACTTTAAGAGCGTTAAGGAAATAATGAGAACAGACGTGATTTCCGATTCGCTTTATCTTAAAATTGCACCCTACTTAGAGATTAAATGAAATTATCCTCAAGAATCAATGATGTAATTCGCACTGTACCTGATTTTCCAAAACAGGGAATCCAGTTTAAAGATATTACACCATTGCTTTCAGACCCCGTTTTATGCGCAGATATTGCGGATGCATTAATTGATCCATTTAAGGAAAAGCAAATAGATATCATTGCAGGAGTTGAAAGTCGAGGTTTTATTTTTGGTTTAATGATGGCTGGTCGATTGAATTGCGGATTTACTTTAATTCGAAAAAAAGGTAAACTACCTGCCAAGACCATCGAATCGGAGTATGATTTGGAATATGGCTCAGCGGTAATAGAGATACATGATGACGCCATTAAGCCAAACCAGAGAGTACTTTTGCACGATGATTTATTGGCTACTGGAGGCACTGCAGTTGCGGCTTCAAAACTTGTTCGAATGAGCCAAGCTAAACTTGTAGGATATAGCTTTATTATTGAACTAGGACTTCTTGATGGGAGAAAAAGTCTTCAACCATATTCTGATAATGTTGTTTCACTTATAAAATACTGATAAATGAATTTTGAACACTATGAAAACCACGACATGATCACCCAGATGGTGAGAGATTTTTCTGAAAAGGAAATCCGTCCGCATGTCATGGAATGGGATGAAAAACAGCATTTTCCAGTTGAGCTGTTTAAGAAGATGGGTGAATTAGGAATGATGGGAGTTTTTGTTCCTGTGCAATATGGCGGAGCAGGATTTGGATATTTCGAATATTATACAATCGTAAGTGAAATAGCTAAGGTGTGCGGTTCAATTGGATTAAGTGTTGCTGCACATAACTCGCTATGCACGAATCATATTCTGATGTTTGGCACAGATGAACAGCGCAAAAAATGGCTTCCAAAATTGGCTACTGCCGAATGGATAGGTGCTTGGGGATTAACCGAAACTGGAACAGGTTCTGATGCTGGGGGTATGAATACAACCGCAGTAAAGGATGGTGATCATTGGGTTTTGAACGGGAGTAAGAATTTTATTACTCATGCCATAAGTGGTGACGTTGCGGTGGTTATAGTGCGAACAGGTGAGAAGGGTGATTCTCATGGAATGTCCGCTTTTGTCATCGAAAAAGGAACTCCCGGTTTTAGCGGAGGAAAGAAAGAAAACAAATTGGGAATGCGCGCATCCGAAACAGCGGGCCTATTTTTTGATAACTGTCGTGTTCCTAACGAAAACATGTTGGGTAAAGAAGGTGATGGGTTTGTTCAAGCAATGAAGGTTTTGGATGGAGGGAGAATTTCTATTGCGGCACTTTCAATTGGTATTGCTAAAGGTGCTTTGGAAGCTTCGATAAAATATTCGAAGGAAAGAGAGCAATTCGGTAAGCCTATTTCACAGTTTCAAGCAATCGCTTTTAAACTGGCGGACATGGCAACGGAGATTGAAGCAGCAGAGTTGCTCACACTTCAGGCTGCGGATATGAAAAACCGAGGTTTGAAAATGACCAAGGAGTCGGCTATTGCGAAGTATTATGCTTCTGAAGTTTCAGTGCGTTGTGCTAATGAAGCAGTCCAAATTTTTGGTGGGTATGGTTTTACGAAGGACTTTCCAGCTGAAAAGTATTACCGTGATTGCAAGCTTTGCACCATTGGTGAAGGCACCTCTGAAATTCAGAAACTAGTTATTTCACGTGAAATACTAAAATAGTTGTTGTAGTTATATTTTATTTATAAATTCGCGGCCTCAATTCAAGAAGATAGTATGTTAATTATTCCAGTAAAAGAAGGTGAGTCTATTGAAAAGGCTCTTAAGAAGTACAAGAAGAAATTCGAAAGAACTGGCACTATGAAGCAGTTGCGCAAGCGCCAGAAGTTCACGAAGCCTTCAGTGGAGAATCGTGAGCAAAAATTGAAGGCTATCTACAAAAACGAAAAGTACGGGACTCAAGACTAGTCCTAGTTATTCATAAATTTTAGAAAATCCATTCCGTTTCGGGATGGATTTTTTATTTTACACAAGTTTCAAAATTAAAAGCAGCTTGTGAAGGATCTCATTGCTAAATTTCTTGATTATCTTTCTTATCAAAAGAGATATAGCAATAATACCATCATTGCATATCGGAATGACCTCAACTCATTTGCCGACTATTTAGAAGTTTTCTTTGAGACTAATGACGCTGGAGTTGTATCAAGGCGAATGATTAGCTCATTCATAGCGGATTTGGCAGAATCGGGAATATCTTCGAGGTCTATCAATAGAAAACTCAGCTCTATTCAATCATTTTATGGATTTTTACTTAAGGAGGGACCTCTTGAGGTCAATCCAGCTAAGAGCGTTCAGCGACCAAAAACTTCATCCCACTTACCGAGTGTTATGCGCAGCGAACAGGTCGAGCAGCTGTTTGAGCCAAATCGATTTGCTGCAAATTTCGAGGGGCGAAGGGACCTGGCTTTATTGAGTGTGTTTTATGCGTGTGGATTGAGAAGAGATGAATTGATCAACTTAAAAGTTTTGGATATTGATTTTCACCAAAGTCAATTAAAGGTATTGGGTAAAAGAAATAAGGAACGAATTATCCCCATAGCTCCTGAATTGATTAAGATTCTCAGAAGCTATATTGATGAAAGGGGTCAGGTGAATTCTTCTGAACCTTTTCTTTTTTTAACAGGCAAAGCACAAAAAATGTATCCTTCTCTTGTTTATGAAATTGTAAAAAATTACCTTTCGAAGGTGACTACAATGGAAAAAAGAAGTCCTCATGTGCTCAGGCATACGTTTGCAACACATTTGCTGAACGAAGGAGCGAATTTACAATCCATTAAGGATCTTTTGGGGCATGCTAGTTTGGCTACTACCCAAATTTACACTCACACTTCGTTAGAGAAATTAAAAGACGTTTATAACCAAGCTCATCCCCGGAGCAAAAAATGAAATCATTATGGAAATTAAAGTTCATTCAATTCACTTTGATGCAGATCACAAACTCATTGAATTTATAGAACAACGAGTTAATAAATTAGATCAATTTTATAGCGATATTATCTCTAGCGAAGTTTATTTGAGAATAGATAAGAACAGTATTGAAGGAAATAAGGTGGCTGAAATTAGATTGAATACTCCTGGCAAAGAAATGTTTGCTAAAAAACAAGGTAAGAGTTTTGAGGAGGCAACTGATGCTGCATCTGAGGCTCTGAGGCGTCAGGTGAGGAGAAAAAAAGGAAAACTTCAACAGGTTTATTAGTCGTATTTCAGGATGTTGGAATCACGTTTGTGAAAAAAAACATCCATCTCTTGTTTCAATTGAAACAATGTATAAATTTGCAGACCTTTTTCAAGGGGGTCTGCATTTTTTATGTAGTTCATTGAAATATGCATTTGCCGGTGTAGCTCAGTTGGCCAGAGCAGCTGATTTGTAATCAGCGGGTCGGGGGTTCGAATCCCTCCACCGGCTCGTTTATACGGTGAGTCTTTGGGCTCAAGAATGTAGGGGAGATACTCAAGCGGCCAACGAGGACAGACTGTAAATCTGTTGGTTTTTACCTTCGAAGGTTCGAATCCTTCTCTCCCCACTGAAGAATGTGGAAGAACCAACGTTTGAGTTGGTTATTGTTATTTGAAATAAGATTCGTTTATCGAATTATAATATTTAAGCGGGAGTAGCTCAGTTGGTAGAGCATCAGCCTTCCAAGCTGAGGGTCGCGGGTTCGAGTCTCGTCTCCCGCTCAATACATTATAATGGTAGATGGATTTATTAGGTGGAGTCCACCTTTAATATAAAGGCTCTCCCGAGAGTTATATAAAGCCGATGTAGCTCAGGGGTAGAGCGCTTCCTTGGTAAGGAAGAGGTCAGGGGTTCAATTCCCCTCGTTGGCTCGTAGATAGAAGAATAAATAAGTAAACTCAATAATTAAACTAAATAGGTAATAAGTCATGGCAAAGGAAAAATTTGATCGTTCCAAACCACACTTAAACATCGGAACTATTGGTCACGTTGACCACGGTAAAACGACATTGACTGCAGCAATCACTACAGTTCTTGCTAAGAAAGGTTTCTCTGAACTTCGTTCATTCGATTCAATCGATAACGCTCCAGAAGAAAAGGAAAGAGGTATTACAATTAATACATCACACGTAGAATACCAAACAGAGAATCGTCATTATGCGCACGTTGACTGTCCAGGTCACGCTGACTATGTTAAGAACATGGTTACTGGTGCTGCACAAATGGACGGTGCTATTATAGTTGTAGCGGCTACAGATGGTCCAATGCCACAAACTCGTGAGCATATCCTTCTTGCACGTCAAGTAGGCGTTCCTGAAATCGTAGTTTTCATGAATAAGGTTGACCTTGTTGATGATGAGGAGCTTTTAGAGCTTGTTGAAATGGAAATCAGAGAATTGCTTTCCTTCTATGATTATGACGGAGATAATGTTCCAGTTATTCAAGGTTCTGCTTTAGGAGGATTGAATGGTGAGGCTAAGTGGGAAGAGAAAATCATGGATTTGATGAATGCAGTTGATAGCTACATTCCACTTCCTCCACGTGATGTTGATAAGGATTTCTTGATGCCAGTAGAAGATGTTTTCTCGATTACAGGTCGTGGAACTGTTGCTACAGGTAGAATTGAAGCAGGAGTTATTAATACTGGTGATTCAGTTGAGATTATTGGTTTCGAAGAGAAATTGACTTCAACTATTACAGGAGTTGAGATGTTTCGTAAGATCCTTGACAGAGGTGAAGCAGGTGACAATGTAGGTTTGTTGCTTAGAGGTATCGAAAAAGAAGCTATTAGAAGAGGAATGGTAATCTGTAAGCCAGGTTCGGTTAAGCCTCATACTAAATTTAAAGCTGAGGTTTATATCCTTAAGAAAGAAGAAGGTGGTCGTCACACGCCATTCCATAACAAGTACCGTCCACAGTTCTACTTAAGAACAACTGACGTTACTGGTGAAATCATCCTTGGAGAAGGAAGAGAAATGGTAATGCCAGGTGATAACTTGACTATCGAGGTTAACTTAATCGCTCCTGTTGCGATAAACCAAGGTCTTAAGTTTGCTATCCGTGAAGGTGGTAGAACAGTAGGAGCTGGTCAAGTTACTGAGATTCTCACCTAAGAAACAGTTTAATTATTCAGAAGTGTGGAGCCTATTTTGGCCCCACACTTTCTGTTGTTTTATGAATAGGTGTTCTACTCAGAGTGTGAGCATCGCTAAAATTACGGGTGTAGCTCAATTGGTAGAGCACTGGTCTCCAAAACCAGGGGCTGTGGGTTCGATTCCTACCACCCGTGCAACTAAAGAAAATGGCAGGAATAAAAACATATATAGAAGAAGCAGCTGACGAGCTTACCAATAAGGTAAGCTGGCCAACCTGGTCAGAACTTCAAAGTAGCGGTATAGTCGTGCTTGTTGCGACTTTCATTATTGCTGGTTTGATTTATTTGATGGATCTTACTTTTGGTCAGTTGATGGATGTTATTTATTTGAAAATATTTGGTTAGGATGTCTGAAACTAAAACTGCAAATAAATGGTATGTCGTTCGCGCAATTAGCGGGAAGGAGAAAAAAGTTAAGGAGTACCTTGAAATGGAGATTGATCGTCTTGGAATGCAAGAGTATGTTTCCCAGATTCTTCTTCCTATTGAAAAAGTATACCAGATCCGAAACGGAAAGAAGATGTCTAAAGAGAGAAATCTCTACCCAGGATATGTTTTTATAGAGGCTAATTTGGTTGGTGAGGTTCCGCACATTGTGAAGGGAATCACTAATGTAATTGGGTTTTTATCGGACAAGAAAGGTGGTCAGCCTATACCTCTGAGAGTGAATGAGGTGAATAGGATGTTAGGTAAGGTTGATGAAATGGCTGAGAGTGAAGCGGAATTGAATATTCCTTTCGTGGTTGGCGAGGCAGTTAAGGTTATTGATGGTCCTTTCAATAGTTTTTCAGGAATTATTGAAGAAATCAATGAAGATAAAAAGAAGCTTAAAGTGATGGTGAAGATTTTCGGAAGAAAGACTCCACTAGAGTTAAGTTATATGCAAGTAGAAAAAGAGTAATTAATTAATTAGGAGTTGCGATTTCGTATGCGCAACGCTTGAACTAAATTTTATATAATGGCGAAAGAGGTAAGTGCACTTATTAAGTTGCAAGTAAGAGGAGGAGCCGCTAATCCGTCTCCACCAGTTGGTCCGGCACTAGGTGCTAAAGGTGTCAACATTATGGAGTTCTGTAAGCAGTTTAATGCTAGAACTCAAGATAAAGCTGGGAAAGTTCTTCCAGTAATTATAACGGTTTATGGCGATAAGTCTTTTGACTTTATTGTAAAAACGCCACCTGTGGCCATCCAAATAAAGGAAGCCGCAAAAATTAAGTCCGGATCTGCAGAATCAAACCGAATTAAGTCGGGTACCATTTCTAAAGATCAGGCAAGAACAATAGCAGAGGATAAAATGGTTGACTTGAACTGCTTTACTGTTGAATCAGCAATGAAAATGGTTGCGGGTACTGCTCGTAGCATGGGTGTTGCAATTAAATAACAAAGCAGATGAGCCTTACTAAAAATAGAAAAGCCTCTATCGAAAAGGTAGACAAAAACGCAACGTATTCATTGAATGACGCGAGTGCGCTTATTAAAGATATATCTACTACTAAGTTCGATGCCTCCGTAGATGTGAGTATACGGTTAGGTGTTGACCCTAGAAAGTCTAATCAAATGGTTCGTGGTGTTGTTACACTTCCGCACGGAACAGGTAAAGATGTGAAGGTATTAGTGCTTTGTACTCCTGACAAGGAGCAGGAAGCAAAGGATGCTGGAGCTGAGTACGTTGGATTGGATGAGTATATTGCTAAAATCAAAGGCGGTTGGACGGATGTTGATGTTATCATCACGACTCCAAGCGTTATGGGCAAAGTAGGTCCTTTGGGACGTGTACTTGGTCCACGAGGCTTAATGCCAAATCCAAAAACAGGTACTGTAACCATGGACGTGGGAAAAGCTGTTCAGGAGGTAAAAGCTGGTAAGATTGACTTTAAAGTAGATAAGTATGGAATCGTGCATGCTTCCGTTGGAAAAGTTTCCTTCGATGCACAAAAAATCGCGGAAAACGCGAGTGAGCTGTTACAGACAATTATTAAGCTGAAGCCTGCATCTGCAAAAGGCTCTTATGTGAAGACAATTTATATGTCTAGCACAATGAGTCCGAGCGTACAGGTAGACACAAAGTCTTTTAGCTCATAATAACTTAATCAACAAAGTGAGATGACACGTCAAGAAAAAAATTCTTTTATCAGTGATCTTGCTGAGAGATTGAGTAAGAGTGAGGTGGTGTACCTTACAGATATTGCCGGTCTTAATGCTGAAGACACTAGTAAATTGCGCAGGCTTTGCTTCCAAAGGGATGTGCAATTACAAGTAGTGAAAAATACATTGCTTCGAAAAGCAATGGAAAGAGTTGAAGGCAGAGAGTATGGTGAATTATCAACTGTATTGGTAGGTAACACTGGACTAATGATTTCGGAGGTTGGTAATGTACCAGCTAAACTGATCAAGGATTTTAGAAAGAAGGTGGCAGTTCCTTTATTAAAAGGAGCTTACATTCAAGAGAGTGTGTACGTAGGTGACAACAATCTTGATGCTTTAGTAGCATTGAAATCTAAAGATGAATTGATTGGTGAAATCATAGGCTTACTACAATCGCCTGCTAAGAATGTTATTTCTGGACTCAAGTCTGGAGGTGGAACATTAGCAGGAATCGTCAAGACTCTCCAAGAGAGGGAATCGTAATTTTAATTAAAAACTTAGGTTAAACATTTAATAATCAATAGAAATGGCTGATTTGAAAGCATTCGCAGAGCAACTAGTAAACCTTACCGTAAAAGAGGTAAACGAACTTGCAACTATACTTAAAGATGAATATGGCATTGAGCCTGCTGCCGCTGCAGTTGCAGTTGCTGGACCTGCCGCAGGTGGTGGAGAAGCTGCTGAGGAGAAAACAGAATTTGATGTAATCCTTAATGGAGGTGGCGCATCAAAACTTGCAGTAGTGAAATTAGTAAAAGAGATGACTGGTCTTGGCTTGAAAGAAGCTAAGGAATTAGTTGATGGTGCACCAAAACCACTTAAAGAAGGTGTAGCAAAAGATGAGGCTGAAGCACTAAAAAAGCAGCTTGAAGAAGCTGGAGCTGAGGTTGAGATCAAGTAATTCTCTTAAATAAGCACTTTATAAAGGTTTAGCTCCCATGGTGGGGGCTAAACCCTTTGTGCTTTGTGGTTGTTTGTATTAATAATTTAACTTTTCCATGACCAAATCGAATATTCCGGAAAGAGTAAACTTTTCCCGCACTCTAAACCAACTTCAATACCCGGATTTTCTAGATATCCAGATAAAGTCGTTTATGGACTTTTTCCAGTTGGAGACATCTCCTGAGGATAGAGAAAACGAGGGTCTATACAATGTATTCAGTGAAAATTTTCCAATCACTGATTCAAGAAACAATTTCGTTCTTGAATTTTTGGATTATTTCGTTGACCCGCCTCGATACGCTATTGAGGAATGTATAGAAAGAGGGCTGACCTACAGCGTTCCATTGAAGGCCAAATTAAAACTTTACTGTACTGATCCAGAACACGAGGATTTTGAGACAATCGTTCAAGATGTTTATTTGGGAACTATCCCTTATATGTCACCACGTGGTTCTTTCGTGATCAATGGAGCTGAAAGAGTAGTAGTTTCTCAATTGCATCGATCGCCTGGTGTATTCTTTGGTCAAAGCTTTCATGCTAATGGCACGAAGCTTTATTCAGCACGTATTATTCCTTTCAAGGGTTCTTGGATTGAATTTGCTACTGATATAAACGCGGTGATGTATGCATACATCGATCGTAAGAAAAAATTACCTGTAACAACTTTACTAAGAGCAATTGGTTACGAAAGTGACAAGGAGATCCTTGAGATTTTCGACCTTGCTGATGAAGTAAAGGTTAGTAAAACAGGATTAAAGAAAGTTGTAGGTCGAAGACTTGCAGCGCGTGTTTTGAAGTCATGGTTTGAAGACTTCGTTGATGAAGATACTGGAGAAGTTGTATCTATTGAAAGAAATGAAGTAGTAGTTGACCGTGAAACAGTTATCGAAGATTCTCACATGGAGATAATCTTGGATGCTGAAGTAAAAACAATTCTTCTTCATAAGGAGAATGTGAATGCTGCAGATCACGCGATTATATATAATACGTTGCAGAAAGACCCTTCAAACTCAGAAATTGAAGCGGTAGAGCATATATACAGAATACTGCGTAACGCTGAGCCACCAGATCAGGAGACAGCTCGTGGAATTATTGATAAATTATTCTTCTCTGATAAGAGATATGACTTAGGTGAAGTTGGTCGTTATAGAATCAATAAGAAGCTTGGTCTTGATATTGACATGGAGATCAGAGTTCTTACAAAAGTTGATATCATTGAAATCATTAAGTACTTGATTGAATTGATCAACTCTAAAACAGATGTTGATGATATTGATCACTTAAGTAACAGAAGGGTAAGAACTGTTGGAGAACAACTATACAATCAGTTTGGTGTTGGTCTAGCTCGTATGGCTAGAACGATTCGTGAGCGTATGAATGTTCGTGACAACGAAGTATTTACTCCAATCGATTTGATTAACGCGAAGACTTTGTCTTCTGTGATTAATTCATTCTTTGGAACGAATCAGTTGTCTCAGTTTATGGATCAAACGAATCCATTGTCTGAAATTACACATAAGAGAAGATTGTCAGCATTAGGGCCAGGTGGTCTTTCGAGAGAAAGAGCTGGATTCGAAGTACGTGACGTTCACTATACTCACTATGGTCGCTTATGTACCATTGAAACGCCTGAAGGTCCAAACATTGGTTTGATTTCTTCATTGTGTGTTTATGCTAAAGTGAATAAGCTTGGCTTCATTGAAACACCTTATCGTAAGGTAGCTGATGCAACGGTTAAGTTAGATGACATTATCTACTTGAGTGCTGAAGAGGAAGATGAGCAAATGATTGCTCAGGCAAATGCTAAGATCAATGAAAAAGGAGTATTCACAACAGAAAAGGTGAAAGCCAGATTTGAGGGTGATTTCCCTGTAGTTGCACCGAGTCAATTGACATTGATGGACGTTGCTCCGAACCAAATAGCTTCGATTGCAGCATCTTTAATTCCTTTCTTGGAACATGATGATGCTAACCGTGCGTTGATGGGATCAAACATGAGTCGTCAAGCAGTACCGTTATTGCGTCCAGAATCTCCAATCGTTGGAACAGGATTAGAGAGATTGGTTGCCCATGATTCCAGAGTATTGATTCATGCTGAAGGTGATGGAGTAATTGATAGCGTAGATGCTAATTCAATCACTGTTAAGTATGACAGAAGCGATGATGATGAACTTGTAAGTTTCGATAACGAATACAAGACTTATCCTTTACTCAAATTCAAGAAGACGAACCAAAGCACAACCATAAACCTTAAGCCGATAGTGCTAAAAGGTCAAAAGGTAATGAATGGAGATGTTCTTTGCGAAGGTTATGGAACCCAACAAGGGGAGCTGGCATTAGGTAGAAACCTTATGGTAGCATTCATGCCTTGGAAAGGTTACAACTTTGAGGATGCGATTGTAATCTCTGAAAAAGTTGTTCGCGATGACATATTCACTAGCCTTCACGTTGCTGAGTACGTTCTTGAAGTTCGTGACACGAAAAGAGGCTTAGAAGAGTTGACAGCAGATATTCCTAACGTAAGTGAAGAAGCTACTAAGAACCTTGATGAAAACGGTTTAATTAGAGTCGGAACAGAAGTTAAGGAAGGCGATATTCTTATTGGTAAGATCACACCAAAGGGTGAAACTGATCCAACTCCAGAAGAAAAACTTCTACGTGCAATTTTTGGTGATAAAGCTGGCGATGTAAAAGACGCTTCCTTGAAAGTTCCACCAAGTGGTTCTGGAGTTGTTATTGAGAAGAAACTTTTCTCAAGAGCAATAAAGGATCGCAAGATGAAAGCTCAAGAGAAAAACATCATTGATGAGATTGATAAAGGATACGAGAAGGAAATTGATGCTTTGAATGGTCGATTGGTAGATAAATTATTCACGATTGTGAATGGTAAGACATCTCAAGGAGTATTCAATAACTTCAATGAAGAGTTGATCAAGAAAGGTACTAAGTTCACTCAAAAGAGTCTAACTGGTTTGGATTACACAAACCTAAATCCGAACGGATGGACGACTGATGATGATAAGAATACAATGATCAAGCGATCTCTTAATAACTATAGCGTTAAGGCGAATGAGGCTTTAGGAACAATGAAGCGTAAGAAGTTTTCAATCACTGTTGGTGATGAACTTCCTTCAGGTATTATTCAATTGGCCAAAGTCTACCTAGCAAACAAGCGTAAGCTTAAAGTAGGAGATAAGATGGCTGGACGTCATGGTAACAAGGGTATTGTTGCTAAGATTGTTCGTCAAGAAGACATGCCATTCCTTGAGGATGGAACTCCAGTTGATATTGTTCTTAACCCATTGGGTGTGCCATCGCGTATGAACCTTGGACAGATTTACGAAACTGTACTTGGTTGGGCAGGTAAGAACTTAGGAGTTAAGTTTTCTACTCCAATTTTTGACGGAGCTTCTGTAGCTGACGTTGAAGAATGGACTAAGAAGGGCAATGTTCCTGAAAACGGCAGATCATTCCTTTATGATGGTGGAACAGGAGATCGTTTTGATCAACCTGCAACCGTTGGTGTGATTTATATGTTGAAACTGCATCACTTAGTTGATAACAAGATGCATGCGAGATCTATCGGTCCTTACTCACTTATTACTCAACAACCACTCGGAGGTAAAGCTCAGTTTGGAGGTCAGAGATTTGGAGAAATGGAAGTGTGGGCACTTGAGGCATTCGGTGCTGCCAACATTCTTCGTGAGATATTGACTGTGAAGTCTGATGACGTAGTAGGAAGAGCTAAGGCTTATGAAGCTATTGTTAAAGGAGAACCAATGCCAGAGCCTGGTATTCCAGAATCCTTCAACGTATTGCTTCATGAAATGCGCGGCCTAGGTCTAAATATTACACTCGATTAAGCTTATTATTAACCATTCTATATTGTTGAAATGGCATTAAGAAAAGATACAAAACCAAGCAGTGGTTTTAACAAAATCACTATCAGTTTAGCTTCACCTGAGATGATCCTTGAGAGATCTCATGGAGAGGTGCTAAAGCCTGAGACTATTAACTATCGTACATACAAACCAGAACGGGATGGTCTATTCTGTGAGCGAATTTTCGGTCCAGTAAAAGACTATGAGTGTCACTGTGGTAAATACAAGCGTATTCGCTATAAGGGTATTGTGTGTGACCGATGTGGTGTAGAGGTTACCGAAAAGAAAGTAAGAAGAGAGCGCATGGGACATATTTCCCTTGTAGTTCCTGTTGCTCATATTTGGTACTTTAAATCTCTACCAAACAAGATCGGTTACTTGCTGGGTCTTCCTAGTAAGAAATTGGATACTATTATTTACTACGAGAGATACGTTGTAATTAATGCAGGTATTGCCAATAATAAGGAAGATGAACCTCTTCAATATTTGGAGTTCTTGACAGAAGAAGAGTACCTAGATATTCTGGATGCACTTCCTAGAGAAAACCAGTACTTGGATGATGATGATCCTAATAAGTTCATAGCTAAGATGGGTGCTGAAGCACTTTATGAATTGCTTAAACGTTTAGATCTTGATGCTCTTTCTTATGACCTGCGTCACAAAGCGAGCACCGAGACTTCTCAGCAACGTAAAAACGAAGCTCTTAAGAGGCTACAAGTTGTTGAAGCTTTTAGAGCTGCAAATGAGCATATCGTTAATCGTCCTGAGTGGATGATCGTAAAAGTTGTTCCGGTTATTCCACCAGAATTAAGACCTCTAGTGCCTTTAGATGGTGGTCGTTTCGCTACATCTGACTTGAATGACCTTTACAGAAGAGTTATTATTCGTAACAATCGTTTGAAGAGACTTCTTGAGATTAAAGCTCCTGAAGTAATCCTTCGTAATGAGAAGCGTATGCTTCAAGAGGCGGTTGATTCTTTGTTTGATAATTCAAGAAAGTCTTCAGCAGTTAAGACTGAGTCAAACAGAGCACTTAAGTCTCTTTCTGATAGTTTGAAAGGTAAGCAAGGTCGTTTTCGTCAAAACTTACTCGGTAAGCGTGTTGACTATTCAGCTCGTTCTGTAATTGTTGTAGGTCCAGAATTGAAATTACACGAATGTGGATTGCCAAAAGATATGGCAGCTGAGCTGTTTAAGCCGTTCATTATTCGAAAGCTTATTGAAAGAGGAATTGTAAAAACGGTGAAATCAGCGAAGAAAATCGTTGATAAGAAGGAGCCTGTTGTTTGGGATATTTTAGAAAATGTCTTGAAAGGTCACCCTGTAATGCTTAACCGTGCACCAACTCTTCACAGATTAGGTATTCAGGCATTCCAACCAAAATTGATTGAAGGAAAAGCGATTCAACTTCACCCGTTAGTTTGTACAGCATTCAACGCTGACTTTGATGGTGATCAGATGGCTGTTCACGTACCATTGGGGCATGCGGCAATCCTTGAAGCTCAATTATTAATGTTAGCTTCTCACAACATTTTAAATCCTGCAAATGGAGCACCGGTAACGGTTCCATCTCAGGATATGGTATTGGGTCTCTACTACATTACTAAGTCTAGAGTTAGTACGCCTGAGTTGCCAATGAAAGGAGAAGGAAAGATTTTCTATTCTCCAGAAGAGGTAACAATAGCGTACAATGAGGGTAAGCTAGGACTTCACTCACACATTAAGGTGAGAGTAAATAACAAAGGTGAACGAATGATCGTAGACACATCTTGTGGTCGGGTTATGTTCAACCAAGTTGTTCCAGAAGAAGTAGGTTACATCAACGAAGTACTGACTAAGAAATCATTAAGAGATATTATTGGTCGTGTATTGAAAGTTTGTGGAACTGCTAAAACTGCGAAGTTCTTAGATGATATCAAGTCTCTAGGTTTCTACATGGCATTTAAAGGTGGTCTTTCATTCAACCTGTCTGACGTACTTGTTCCAGAAGAGAAAGTAGACCTTTTGGCTAAAGCACAGCAGGAAGTTGATGAAGTAATGATGAACTATAACATGGGTCTCATTACGAACAACGAACGTTATAACCAAATCATTGACATCTGGACACATACCAACTCTAAGTTGACGCATGTGTTGATGGATAGATTGAAGAATGATAACCAAGGGTTCAACTCGATCTATATGATGTTTGATTCTGGAGCGAGGGGATCTAAAGAACAGATTCGTCAGCTTTCAGGTATGAGAGGTTTGATGGCTAAGCCAAGAAAATCTGGATCACAAGGAGGTGAAATTATTGAGAATCCTATTCTCTCTAACTTCCGTGAAGGTCTTTCAATTCTTGAGTACTTTATTTCTACACACGGTGCACGTAAAGGTCTTGCCGATACTGCCCTTAAGACAGCGGATGCTGGATACTTAACGCGTAGATTGGTCGATGTTGCTCAGGACGTTATTGTAACTTCTGACGACTGTGGTACTTTGAGAGGTCTGACTATGTCTGCCCTTAAGAAGAATGAAGAAATCGTTGAGTCTCTTAAAGAACGAATTCAAGGTAGAACCTCTGTTCATAATGTGATGAATCCAGAAACGGATGAAATGATTGTTGAAGCAGGAGGATATATATCTGACGATACAGCAGAATTGATAGAGCAGCTTGGTATAGATGAAGTTGAAATCAGATCTGCACTTACATGTGAAATGCCAAGAGGTATTTGTTCGAAATGTTATGGTCAGAATATGGCAAATGGCCATGATGTGAAAATGGGTGAAGCAGTTGGTGTTATCGCTGCTCAGTCTATTGGAGAGCCAGGAACACAGCTTACTCTGAGAACATTCCACGTTGGAGGTACGGCATCGAGTATTGCTTCTGAGTCGAAGATTACTGCGAAGCAACCAGGTGTTTTGGAAATTGATGAATTAAGAACGGTAGAGAAGAAAGCTAAAGATGGTAGTAAACAAATCATCGTTATTGGTAGATCTGCAGAAATGCGTGTCGTTGATAAGAAGACTGGTTTAACCGTTGCTACCAACAATATTCCTTATGGTTCTGAGATGTTCAAGAAACCAGGAGAAACTCTTGAGAAAGGGGATCTAATCTGTTCTTGGGATCCTTACAACGCAGTTATTGTTTCTGAATTCGCAGGTAAGCTTGATTTTGAAAGTATTCAAGAAGGTCTTACGTACAAAGAAGAATCAGATGAGCAAACTGGTTTCCGTGAAAAGGTTATTATCGATAATAGAGATAAGACATTAAACCCTGCTATCAATGTAGTTGATAACAAAGGAGAAGTGCTTAGAACTTATAGTATACCTGTTGGAGCGCACATTATGGTGAGCGAAGCTGATAAGGTAGGTCCTGGTGAAATTCTTGTAAAGATTCCACGTTCAGGTGGTAAGTCTTCAGGTGATATTACTGGAGGTCTTCCAAGAGTTACTGAGCTTTTCGAAGCAAGAAACCCTTCTAACCCAGCTATCGTTTCTGAAATTGATGGTATCGTTTCTTTCGGTAAAATCAAAAGAGGTAACAGAGAAATTATCGTGGAGTCAAGATTGGGTGATAAGTCTAAATACTTAGTTCCATTATCTAGACACATCCTAGTGCAAGAGAATGACTTCGTTAAAGCGGGTCAGCCATTGTCTGATGGAGCGATTACTCCTGCAGATATCCTTGCGATTAAAGGACCAACAGCTGTTCAGGAATATCTTGTAAACGAGATTCAAGAAGTATATCGACTTCAAGGTGTGAAGATTAATGATAAGCACTTCGAAGTGATTGTGCGTCAGATGATGCGAAAAGTTATTATTCTTGATCCAGGAGATACACGATTCCTTGAGAACCAAATTGCTAATAAGGTTGAGTTTATCGCGGAAAACGATATGATCTTTGGAATGCAAGTGGTAATGGATGCTGGTGAGTCTGAAAATGTGATAGCTGGACAGATAATATCTGCTCGTAAATTGAGAGATGAAAACTCAATCTTGAGAAGAAAGGATATGAAGCTTGTCGAATTCCGTGAGGCAATTGCGGCAACAGGTCGTCCTATTCTTCAGGGTATTACCAGAGCATCACTTCAAACAGATAGCTTTATTTCAGCAGCGTCATTCCAAGAAACTACTAAAGTGCTTAACGAAGCGGCTGTTAGTGGTAAGGAGGATTACTTGAAAGGCTTGAAAGAGAATGTGATTGTTGGTCACCTTATTCCAGCTGGTACTGGTCTTAAAAATTACCAAAGCATTATTGTTGGTAGTCAAGACGAGTATGATCAGATGGTAGGAGTTGACTCATCTCAAGTAGTTGAAGAACTAGATAAATAAGAGAAGCATGGCTGACGAAAAAGATCAAAAACAAGGACAGATTAATATTGAGTTGAGTGAGGAGGTGGCACAGGGTGAATACTCTAACCTCGCTATAATCACTCATTCTACTGCTGAGTTTATAGTTGATTTTGTTAGTATGATGCCCGGAACGCCAAAGGCGAAGGTTAAGTCACGGATTATTTTAACTCCGCAACATGCCAAGCGATTACTAAAGGCTCTGAATGAGAATGTCAGAAAATTTGAATCACAACATGGCGAAATTGCGGATGTAGAGCAAAGTGGTGTTGCGCCTTTTCCGATGAATTTTGGTGGGCCTACAGGCGAGGCTTAACTCTTAAGTCAATAGTATATTAGCCCTGACAACGTAAGTTGTCGGGGCTTTTTTATAGTGTGACATAGCGCGTGTAAGTTTATTTTAGTGCTTTGTCATTAAAGAGGATGTATCCAAAATGGAATAAAAAGGTAATTGGTACTCTTTGTTCCCCAAGATTGTCTGAGCTTACTTCGGGCACATTGTAGTAATAATTTAAAGAGAAACTTATTGGCCCCAGCGGACTTCTATATACAGCGTTTGCCGTTGCTATTGTATATCGCCTTTCAAGACTTCGTTTGTCATTTGGAACCAGACCTTGATCATTTCTATTTTCTGCAAATCTATAGGGCTGAAACACATAACCTTCAAGTCTTAAATCAACATCCTTTATAATGTTGATTATGAATTTATGCCCGAATGCGGCATATTGATATGCTCTAAAGGACTCAAGAAATAAAGTTTTACTTTCAGGTGTAGGCTGAAATGAGGGAGATCGAAGAGAGCTAGCGGTATAGTTTGTAAAGAGATCTTGATCGCTGTACATCACTTCTGCATAAAAGCCTAGACGTATGATTCCTTTGGATTTGTAATAGTGATCATAGCTGAGTTTTGCATCAATCCAATTGTGATTTTTTAGAACTACGTTTTGTTCAGATGCTGTTGTTCCTGGGTTGTAGGATTCTTCTCCATTGGTATTACGTATAGATAATCGTAATGCTGATCCCTCATTTGGATACAGCTTATCATTCAGGCTGTTCTTTTCAAATGATGCTGCGAATGTTGAGCCTAAGAAAACGGTTTTATCCGTTATATCATCTTGTCCGAAAGAATTGGACTGATAATAATCATCACGGAGAGAGAGCAGCCCACCTGATAGAGATATTTTAGTTTTATTACTCGCAGCAAAGGCGGTGTTGATTATGGCGAATTGTTCATTTTGAATAAGAAAGAGTGAATTATTATCCTCGAAGAAAGTTGCACGACTATCAAAGTAGTTCCAGCGATTAATTGTTATTATGGGTTCGATATATATCGGAAATCTTATTGGGATATCCACTCTCGCTTTCGCCAAAACAGAGGCGTAAAGTTTTCCGAAATAAGCATTCGCGTTGAAGCTTACCCCGGTATTGTTGATCGTGTTATAGCCAATACCAATATAACCTGTGTTTATGGGTCTAGAAGAAACATTACCTCCAAATTCTAGAAGCATGTTTTTTTCCTTCTTTACTTTAAGGGTTAACTTATACGTGCTGTCAGAAGCATTATAGGTTGAAAAAGGAAACAGTCGAGCTATTTTATCATTTTCATAGATGCGATAATAGTTTTTCTTCATCTCTGGAAATCCCAGCTTACTATTTTTTTTTGGTTGCATAATTCTGTTCACGTATCTAGTCTCCGTCTTAGTTAGACCTTCATACTCATATTCATTGAAGACTAGACTCGTTTTTCTACGATTGAACTTTAGTCTCTTTTCGTCCATAACTTTATGATGAACCCTGCGATGGACTATGGCCTTTATTGTCTCAATTTCTTTTAGAGTAGCAACGTAACCTGAGTCGATACTTTCTTGAAGGTGGTTGAAATTGAATATTCCGTATTCGACCTTAGGTTCAATCAGGACAGTTGAATCACCATTGAGCTGATAATTCGTTTTACTTATGACCATATTTCGAATTTGACTTAAAAAGTCATCTTCCTCTGGTGGAGATTCGTTGGATGAAACATTACTACCAATTATTATATCTGGATTGAATTCATCCCGCATCACATCGGTTGGGAAATTATTGTAAAGACCTCCGTCATAAAGCAATTTACCATCTATTCTCAATGGCTTTAAATAAGCAGGGTAGCTCATACTTGCTCTTACGGCAACATTCAAATTACCATCTTTAAACACCACGGATTTCTTATCTACAATATCAGAGGCTACGCATCTAAATGGAATAAAAAGACTATCGAACTGATAGTCGCAGACCATGCTCGCTGGATCAAGAATTCTCATTAATTCAAGATCAAGTGCTGCAGGATTTATAAAACTAGTCGGAATAGAAGTTTCAAGAAAGTTAGAGAAAGATGAAAACTTTATAGAGACCCAATTCGCATTTTGAAGAGGTTTTCGGAAATAATATATATACTTATCTTCCACTTGGCCTGAGGCTAAGTCTCGAAACTTGCTGCTTGTGAGCATCGCTTCAATTTGATCTGGACTATAGCCAGCACTATACAATCCTGCGACTAACGCTCCAATTGAGGTGCCAGCGATATAGTCAATCGGGATACCATTTTCTTCTAGTGCTTTAAGAACTCCAACATGAGCTAATCCGGAAGCACCACCGCCACTAAATACTACGCCAACAGATTGTGCTAAAGCACATTGCGAAAGCATAATAATTATAAAGGTTAGTATCCGTGTAGCTCGGGATGGCATGCTTCAAATCTATGAAAGAAAAGCGGTAGAAAGCTTTCGTCTATTCAATGACTATTTTGAGCTTTTCAAAGTAGGCAGGTGCTTTTAGTAATCGCGATCCATACCAACTGAATAGCTCACCATCAACGATGATAGTTTTTGAGCGCGTAAATAAATGCTGAAACTGTTCAACATGAATTTGCGCAAAGGGAAAAGGTTCACTAGACAGGAATATTAAATCTGGATTCAGTGCGTGAATTTCATCTTCACTCAGAGAAGGATATCTCGATGAAGTATCATTAATTGCATTTTCAAATCCTGCTATTGAAAGCATTTCATTGATAAATGTGTCCCTTCCTGCGGCCATAAAAGGTTTGTTCCAAATAAGGTAAAGAACCTTTTTACGAATTACTGGTAATGTTATTTGGGAGAAGCTTAACCTCAAGGATGCTATCAATTCTTGAGATTTTGACTGTCGATTGAGTATGATTCCTAAAGCATTTATCATTTGAAGTGCATCTTCAAATGATTTGATATCACTGATCCAAACAGGATAATCTTTCTCGAGCTTTTGAATATCTTCTAATGTATTCTCCTCTTTATTGGCAATAATCAAATCAGGATTCAGACTTTTGATTTGAGCATGGTTTACTTTTTTAGTGCCACCAATCCTCTTTTTAGTTCTGAACCATGCTTCCGGATGCACGCAGAATTTAGTTATCCCTACTACTTCATTGTCAAGGTCGAAATAATGCAAAAGCTCCGTTTGAGAAGGAACTAAACTTATGATACGTTTTGGAGGATAGGAAATCATTATTTCTCTACCTACTTGATCGATATGTTTTTTCTCGGTCATTAACTCATTGCGGAAACCATGTCGTGGCTCGTAATGATCTGATATCGTCCTTGACCAAGTTCCACAAGCACTGCACCGTTTTCTGCATTAAAATGCTTTGAAATGGCGATGAGAGGGTCTGTAGCTTGCACAACTGGAAATGGGGATTGCATGGACACCTTAACTTCAGCATCTCTTAAACTTGGATTTTCTGAAAGTTGAGCCAAAAGACTAGAATCATTGATGCTGCCAACGAACTTGGAGCCATCAACCACGGGTAATTGTGATACTCCAAACTTGCGCATAACAGCAATGGCATTGTGAATTGGCTCATACGCCCCTATGGTCAAAAGAGGTAGATCTTTATGATTTGCAAAAAGATCACGCGCTACTTTATTTTCTTTATTCAAAAATCCTCTATCACGCATCCAAGCATCATTGAATACTTTACCTACATATCTCGATCCGTGGTCATGAAAAAGAACGACAACTAAAGAGTCTTCATTTAATTCGCTCTTGAGTTGTCTCACAGCCTGAAATGCAGACCCACAAGAATATCCTAAAAACAAACCTTCTGTCAGCGCGAGTTCTCTTGCTAAAAGCGCACCATCGCGGTCAGTTACTTTTTCAAAGTGATCAATCAGGCTAAAATCGACATTTTTTGGAAGAATGTCTTCTCCAATTCCTTCAGTGATGTAGCTGTAAATTTCCTTCTCATCGAATTCTCCTGTTTCATGATATTTCTTAAAAACGGAGCCATACGAATCGACTCCCCAAATTTTCACCTTGGGATTCTTTTCTTTTAGATATTTCGCAACACCGGAAATAGTTCCACCTGTGCCAACGCCAACTACAAAATGAGTTACTTTTCCATCTGTTTGTTCCCAGATTTCAGGACCTGTGGTTTCATAATGAGCCAATCGATTGGATAGGTTGTCATATTGATTTACCCAATATGAGTTTTCAATCTCTTTATTTTTCCTTTCAGCTACTGAGTAGTAAGATTCTGGATGGGTTGGAGCTACATTGGTAGGACAGACATATACCTCTGCACCAACCGCTCGAAGGATGTCAATTTTCTCTTGACTTTGCTTGTCGCTCATCGTGCAAATAAGCTTGTAGCCTTTGATAATGCATGCTAAAGCAAGACCCATTCCTGTGTTGCCGCTGGTGCATTCTATAATAGTTCCTCCTGGCTTTATATCACCTCTAATTTCTGCATCCTCAACCATTTTCAAGGCCATTCTATCTTTTGTACTATGACCAGGATTGAAATATTCAACCTTAGCTAAGATGGTTCCTGGAAGGTCTTCAGCAATTTTATTTAATTTGATCATTGGAGTGTTTCCAATGGTCTCAAGAATGTTTTGTTTGATATTCATTTTATCCACTAAGAATTGAGCGGCAAATGTAAGATTACCTAGTTGAAGCGAATCGTCTTTACAGGATCAATTCTGCTCACAATCAATGAGGGGATAAGCAACATGATTAAGCATGCGATTATACTCCCTAGATTAATGTATAAAATAGTCGAGGCTTCAAATAGAACAGGCACGTGGTCAACATAATAATTTGCTTGATCGAGCTTTATCAATTCGAAATGCGATTGCAACCAACCTAACCCTAGGCCAATTCCGTTGCCAATGATTACTCCGATAATAATTAAATAAAGAGCATTGATTAAGAATATTCTACCGATACTTCTGTTCTGCGCTCCCATTGCTTTTAAAAGTCCGATCATGTTAGTTCTTTCAAGGATCATAACTAAGAGAGCGGAAATCATATTGATTCCTGAAACAAGTATCATCAGGGTTAAAATAATAACGACATTGATGTCTTGTAGCTCGAGCCATCCGAATATCTCCATGAAATGATCAGTAATGGCAAGCGTATTGAATTCATATGAAATATGTTCTTGGACGATTTTATCGAGCTGATCAAGGTTTTCAAAAGAATGGAGTAAAACTTCATAACCTGCAATTTGTGACTCTTCCCAACCGTTCAATTTTTGAATATGTCGGATGTCACAAAGAAGAATGCTGCCATCAAATTGTTCCATTCCCGACTCATATATTCCTCCAATAATAAAACGCCTTTTTCGCTCTTTTTCATCTTGAAAAAATGACACTGTGATTTTTTCGCCAAGATTTAGATCAAGTTTGTTCTGAATTGATTTAGAAATCACGATGCTGTCGTTCGGCCCAGATTCAGAAATGCTAAATGCTTTTCCTTCAACCATGTTGGACTCAAAGAAGTTCCAGTCAAAATCATCTGAAACCCCTTTATTCATTACTCCTTGAATGTTGCCATTCGCAGTTATTATTCCGCTTTTGTATGCGTAAGCTTGAATGCTTTTTACGGCTGGTTCAGCAAGAATTTTTTCGAAAAATGGTTGCTCAGCATCCA